>Ga0210388_10000074_pt1 | contig 136758 bp, 121 predicted proteins | sample IncBWC19OmetaG_FD_155485 | JGI IMG/M metagenome (GOLD analysis project Ga0210388, IMG submission 155485) | Forest soil microbial communities from Barre Woods Harvard Forest LTER site, Petersham, Massachusetts, United States - Inc-BW-C-19-O ... | reverse complement strand
ATTCCAGCCAGCCGACAATGGTGACTGATTCAACCGTGTTGAACGGCCATCCGATGGTGCACTTCAACGGGACCAGCCAGTATTTGCATGTACCGCTGGCGGTGCTGAGCGGCGTGTCTGGGGCGGAAGCGTTCGTGGTGTTGCGGGCCGCCTCGGCCAGTCCGTCCGTCCGCCGCGCACTCTGGTACATGGGAGCCGACGCGACTGCCTATCCGGATACGGACGGCAATATCAAGGATGACTTTTTCTCGAATAATGGCGCCATGGTCGTTGGCCATCCGGTGGCGCTCACCAGCTTCCACTTGCTCGATGTCAGCTCGCAGTCGAACGACTGGGAGGCGCGGCTCAACGGAATCCTTTATTCTGTGACGACCAGCAATACTCCGTCCAGCGGGTTCCGAAACGATGCGATCCTGGGTGCGGACGGATATGGCAACGTGCAAGCGTACTTTGCCGGCGATATCGCCGAAATCATCATTTATAATCGCGTCCTGAGTCCCCAGGAGCGCGAAACCGTGAATTTTTATTTGAACAGCAAATATGCATTTACGGCCGATACGACCGCTTTCGACAGTTATCGCGATGGCAATTACGACGGCCTGCCGGATGCAGTGGATCGTGCATTGGATTTTGATCCCAGCTCCATGGATGTGGACGGCGACGGGATTTCAAATCTGATCGAACTGAGGAATGGCACCGACCCGCTCAATGAGGATACCGACGGTGATGGCGTGCCCGACGGGCAGGATGCCTATCCGCTCGATCCGAATCGCTGGCAGCTGCTCACCTCTGACCCAGACGATCACACGGCTCCAGCCATCACGCTGACTGACCCTGCTGGTGCCGTGCCACTTGACTGATTTTTTTGCCATGCGTCTTTCCTTTCATCTTACCTCCGCGGTTCTGCTGGCCGGCGGCCTCAATCTGATTGGTCCAGTGATGCCCTTGAAGGCTGCGGGTGCATCCGCGACCGAACACATCAAGGCCAACCGCACTCTGCCGCCGGGCGTGGTGTCGAGCCTGCCGGCCGTTGAATTTTCTTCCCCGCCGACGGATGCGCAGATTTCGTCCGCGAGAATTTTTCCCGAGGCTCTTGTTCCCTTGGGCCAACCGACCACCCCGGAAGAAAACACCGCGCTGGCCCGGGCCATCACCCGCTATGAAAATGCCGGGGCCGGCGATGACTTGGACATGTTTGGTGATTTTCTGGCCAAACATCCCAAATCCCCTTGGGCCGCCAGCCTGCACCTTGATCTTGGTTTGCGCTATTTCGCGTCGGCGTACTTTTCCAAGGCGCTGTCGGAATATGCTGCCGCCTGGACGCTCTCCAAGGATGCCACGGATGTTCGCGGCCATGCCATCGGGGATCGTTCGATCGGCGAATTGCTCGAGCTGAATGCCCGCTTTGGTCGCTATGATGTACTGGAAAAATTGTTGAAGGAAATCGACGTGCGGCCGGTCACCGGTCGGGCCTCTGAGCTTGTGGCTGGGGCGCGCCAGGGTCTGTGGCTTATGCAGCACCGGCCTGAGGATGCCTTTCGTTGCGGCCCAGGTGCGCTGGATCGTATCCTCGCCCATCAAAACAAGGACGTCGGCTTCAATCCGAAGCTCACGGGCAGCCGCTCCACCTCGCGAGGCCTGTCCTTGACCCAGGTCTGGAAACTCGCGCACGAGGTCGGCCTCGATTATCAGATGGCCAAACGTGCGCCCGGCGCTGCCATCCTCGCGCCCGCTGTGATTAATTGGAAAGTAGGGCATTATTCCGCGCTTCTCTCCGAAGAAAACGGGGCCTGCCGGTTGGAAGATCCCACTTTCGGTGCGCCCAATTCTTCGCCCTATTCGGCAACACGGGCGGCGCTCGATGCCGAGGCCAGTGGTTACTTTCTCGTTCCGTCCGGGCCGCTGCCAGCCGGCTGGCAACCGGTGGGCGAAGCCGAAGGTGATACGGTTTGGGGCAAGGGAGCTCCCAGCGGGAGCGATTCCTCGCGCGACCGGCCTTACGACAAGAGAACCTGCCCCGGTGATACGGGTGTGCCGGCAGCTAGCACGGGCATGCCGGTGGCCAGCGCGACGCTCATGATCTGCAGCCTCAACTTAATGGACACGCCGCTTTTCTATACTCCGCCCAAGGGCCCGGCAGTCACTTTCACCCTGACTTATAACCAACGTGAAGCCTACCAGCCGACGACATTCACCTATGGCAATGTCGGCAACAAATGGACCCACAACTGGCTCTCCTATATCGATGAAGCGCGCAGCACTTCCTCGCCTTATACCTACATGCCCACGGTCCATCTCATTGGCGGGGGCATTGAGCCTTATCCTACGTCCACCAGCACCACGGCGACGGACCTCACCAGCTATGACTTCTCCTATCAAACGGACAGCCGCGTCCACCTGGTCAAAACCGACGTCAACACCTACACCCAGACCAATCCCGACGGCTCCAGCTATGTTTATGGCTTTCGAGTGGGTGGTGTGGGCCAGCGCCAGTATTTTCTGACCAAGATCATTGATCCTTTCGGCAATGCGCTTGTGCTCGGCTACGACAGCTACAATAGCCAGCCGCGTCTTGTGTCCATCACCGATGCCCTCGGGCAGGTGACCTCGCTTGCCTACACTTGGGCCTCGGATCCGCTCAAACTCACCTTGGTCACCGATCCATTCAACCGCAGCACGCAGCTGGCTTACAACGCCGCTGGTCAGCTCAGCCAGATCACGGATGTTTTTGGCCTTGTCTCGCAGCTTACCTATCAAAACGGCAGCGATTTTATCTCTTCGCTGATCACACCTTACGGCAAAAGTCTCTATGCTTATGGCGAGAACGGCCAGATCCGCTGGCTCACCCTGACCGATCCCGACGGCAATACCGAGCGCGTGGAGTATGATGACAATGTCTCCCCGAATCCCGACGTGGGAACACGGCCCACGGGCATGAGCACCACCGGCGGGTCCGCCAATTTTCGCAATACGTTTTACTGGGACAAGCGCGCCTATCGTGATCATCCGGGGGATGTCACCGCCGCGCGTGCCTATCACTGGCTGCACAATAATCTCCTCCAATGTTCCGGCACCCTTGGGAATGAGAAGTCCGCCTTGGAGGCAAACCGCGTCTGGTACAATTACGAAGGCCAGGGCGACCCGGATTTCGAAGGCACGTCCGGCAATGTCACCGCGATCGGCCGGGCGCTCGATAACGGCGACAGCCAGCTTTACCAGTACACCTATAATTCTTTCGGCAAGGTCACCAAGGCCACGACCAAAGGCATCACTTCCAGCAATACGACCGTGTTGAGCCGCGAAACCGATTACGTTTACGCCACGAATGGCATCGACCTGACCGAGGTGGATCAGGTCACCGGCACTGGCGGGCAGCATGACGTCCTGGCGAAATATACCTACGACACGACCCTGGTTCCGACTCCTCCTCCGCACTTGCCGACGGCCACCACCGATGCTTCCGGCCAGGTGACGCAATACCGCTACAACTCTGCGGGACAGATCCACACCGTTACCAACGCCAAGAGTGAAACCACCACTTTCTGGTACACCGCCGATGGCTCGGCTCTTGGCTCTACTCCCGATCCGGCCGCCACCGGCTATCTCGTGGAAATCGATGGCCCGGTGACCGGCGCCAAGACCACCTTTTCCTACGACGATCATGGCCGGGTGAAGATCATCACCGATTCCGAAGGCTACGCCGTCACCACCCTTTACGATGCCTTCAACCGGCCCACGACCATTACCTATCCCGACCAGACGACAGTTCAGAATGTCTATGACCGGCTCGATTTGGCTGCGCAAATCGACCGCCTCGGCCACTCGACCCAGTATCATTACAACGCCCTGCGCCAGCTCGCCGAGGTAATCGATCCGCTTGGCCGGATCACGCAATATGACTGGTGCGGCTGCGGTGCGCTGTCTTCGTTGACCGACCCTGCGGGCAATCTCACCAGCTTTGCCTACGACCTCCAGGGCCGGATGACGGGCAAGCAGTACGCCGACGGTCATGGTTACACCTACGCTTACGAAACCGACAGCAGCAGGCTCAAGTCCGTGACAGATGCCCTGGGACAGGTGACCCATTACGCGTACAATGACGACGACACTCTCCACCAGGTCAGCTACACCGACACCAGTGGGGCAGCGCTCAATCCGGCCACGCCCAGCGTCACTTACAGCTACGATCCGGTCTATCCGCGCGTGACCACGAGGCTCGATGGCAGTACCGATACGACGTACTACGCGTATTATCCGGTGCCGTCCAGCGGCACCACGACCGGCGCCAACCAGCTCGAGAGCATCGACGGGCCGCTGGCGAACGATACCATCACCTACACCTACGACGAGCTTGGCCGTACGTTGAGCACCTCGATCAACGGCTCCGCCAATGCCTCCAGTGTCATTTATGATGCGTTGGGCCGCGTGACGAGTGCGACCAATCCCCTGGGGCAGTTCACTTATGGTTACGTCGATACCACCGGCCGGCTCGACCACATCATTTATCCCAACAGCCAGCGCACGAATTACAGCTATTATCCTAATTCTGCCACCACGCCGGGCAACGATGACCAGCGCCTCTCTCAGATCCAGAACCTTGTCGCCGCCGGCGGGGCGAATATCTCCACCTTCGGCTACACTTACGATGCGAACGGCATCATCCAGACCTGGAGCAAGCAGATCGACACGGCTTTGGCGCTCACTTCGACGTTTACTTACGATGCCGCCGACCAGTTGAAGACGGCCGTGGTGCCGTCGTCCTCCTCGGTCTCCACCGCCTACCGTTATCTCTACGACAAGGGTGGCAATCGGACAAGCGAGCAGATCGACAGCGCCGTCGCCGCCGCCACGGTCAATAATCTCAACCAGGCCACCGGCTTCAGCTCCACCGGCCCCGTTCATTTCACCGGCACGCTCAGCGAGCCGGCCATTGTCACTGTCAACGGCCAGTCGGCCGCAGTCGATTCCGGCAATCATTTCAGCGCCGATGTGCCTCTCGCGCCTGGCACGCACACCGTGGCCGTGGTTGCGACCGACGGCAGCGCCAATGCGCGGACCAAGCATTACAGCGTGACCGTGGCCGACAGCGGCGCCACCCGCACACTGACCTACGATTTCGATGGCAACCTGACCGACAACGGCTCAGGGCAGACTTATACTTATGACGCCGCGAATCGTCTGACCAAGATCACCTATGCCGACAATTCAACCACCGAGTTTACCTACGATGGCGTGGGCCAGCGGGTGAAGATCGTCGAGAAGAACAGCTCCGGCACAACCACCAGCGACAAGCGCTTTGTCTGGTGCGGCGGCGCGCAGCCGTGCGAAGAACGCGACGCCAGCAACAACGTCACGAAAAGGTTCTACGCGCAGGGTGAGCAGATCGGCGGCACGAACTACTACTTCACCCGTGATCACTTGGGTTCTGTCAGAGAGATGACCGACAGCACCGGCGCGATCCGGGCACGGTATGATTATGATCCGTACGGTCGGCGCACGCTGGTCAGCGGCACCGACTTGGCCGACTTCGGATTTGATGGGATGTATTATCATCAAGCCAGCGGGCTCTTTTTCACGCTTGACCGCGCTTACGATCCTAGCCTCGGCAGGTGGACCACTCGCGACCCTGCTGGCGAAAACGGCGGCATCAACCTTTACGATTTTGTCGGCAACGATCCGATCAACGCCGTCGATCCGCTCGGGCTATGCGGCTGTGCCGCTCTCCAGCAGCAGTTGGCTTATGCGGAATCTGTTTTGGCTCAAAATCAGGGTTACTTCGCTGAGGGTGGCCAATATGCCGGGCTCCCAGGGTTTATTTCTGGCGCTGACACGGTTTCTAACACCGCAACCGATACCGGAACTATTGCTGCGATTAGGTCAGCCACCTATGGCATTAAAGAAACAGCCGGGCGTTACGGAACAACGATACGCTCCACCCCGTATATCGCAAATAAAGTGGGCCTTGGCCTCGGAATTTTAGGTACAGCTATTGATGCAAACAATCTAAGGAACGCGATTAATAGTAACGATACAGGTGGCGAAATTTCCGGCATTGCTGCCGTAACATTGGATGGCCTTTCTTTCATTCCAGCATTAGGGGTTGGCATCACAGCTGGACAGTTTTTGGCAAATGCGGCGATCACTGGGTACAGTGTATATGAAAATGCAATAGATCGCGCCAACACCAGGCAAAGCGCTGCTATGTCTCAAAAAACTATATCTATTGCAAAAGCAACGATCTCAAAATTGAATAGTGAGTTAGCGGCTGGTGGTTGTCACTGATATGAATAACAAAGATAAAATTATTTATTGGAGGCTCCTAGCATTCGTTTTGGTCCTTGGCACATTTCCATTACTTTGGTCAATCTATATGTGCGCGAGCGACGGAGAGCTATGGCCAACACTGAAGTTATCCGTTGCCGTCATTTTTGCTTTGTTTGCAGCATTCCGACTGTTCAACGGCGCGCGCAAAATTAAGCGCGGTCAAGATAGCGGCAACCAATAGCAATGGGCGTGCCCTGTGCCAATATCACTGAAAATCGCACTTGGCTGAGCTTCTCGAAACAGAGGCCGCAGTCTGGCATATTTCTTACCATCTGAAACGCGGCAACACAAACTCCCGCCCCTGCAAGTGCTGTTTCGCGCCAACCAGAGTTCCTTCGCACGCAGTCAAGGCAGCAAAGTTCATCTCAAAGCGGATCAGCCGCGCGACTCATCCAAGCTATGTCGGAGAAGGATCGGGCCAGCATGTAGTGTTCGCAAGTTTGCTTCTGCGCCTTCTGTGGCAAAATTCCGGAACCTGGCATGGTTTGCCCGAGCATGGGATCGGGGCAACCTGTAGTCCCTGATGGCAAAAAATTATCGACAAGCCGCCCGGGGTGGGTTCATTTAGGCCCCAGCATGTCTCCGTTTTCGGCCATTATTATCGCGATTATCAGCACGCCCCGGCCCGGGCGCGGAGACTCGGCGTAAGCGCACCACGCACGCCGCCAACCGCTGAAGACCCCGGGCCAACCCCCGGGGTTTCGTTTTTTCCAGCCATGAAAAATCAAGCCACCTCCACGATCAAAATCTATGACACCACGCTCCGCGACGGAACGCAGGGCGAGGGCATCAGCTTTTCCGTCGCCGACAAGCTGCGCATTGCGGAAAAGCTCGACCAGTTCGGCATGGACTACATCGAGGGCGGCTTTCCCGGCTCGAATCCGCGCGACATCGCGTTTTTTGCCGAGGCGAAGAACCTGCGGCTCAAGCATGCGCGCCTGGCCGCGTTCGGCTCCACCCGTCGCGCCGGCGCGAAGGCGGACGAGGATCCGCAGCTCCGCACGCTGCTCGACAGCGGCATGCCCGTGCTCACGCTCGTGGGCAAGACGTGGCTGCTGCACGTGACGGAAATCCTCCGCACCACGCCGGAGGAAAACCTGGCGATGATCGAGGACAGCATCCGCTACCTCACGGCGCAGGGGCGCGAGGTGGTTTATGACGCCGAGCATTTCTTCGACGGCTTTCGCGACAATCCCGACTACGCGCTGAAAACGCTGGCCGCGGCACTGCGGGGCGGCGCCAGCAACCTCTCGCTCTGCGACACCAACGGCGGCATGCTGGTCGACGATTTCAAGGCCACGGTCGGCCGGGTCGTGGCCGAGTTCGGCGGCGACAAGGTGGGCGTGCACTGCCACAACGACAGCGGCCTGGGCGTGGCGCTCACGCTGGCCGGCGTCGCCGCGGGCGCGACACTCGTGCAGGGCACGGCCAACGGCTACGGCGAACGCGTGGGCAATGCCAACCTAACCACGGTCCTGCCCAATCTTCTCCTGAAAATGGGCCGCACCGCGCATTGCGCGCCGCAGCTCGCCGAGCTGCGCGAGCTGTCGCTGTTTTTCGACGAGCTGGCCAACCTGCGGCCCGACCCGAAGGCGCCCTACGTCGGCGCCTCGGCCTTTGCGCACAAGGGCGGCCTGCACGCCAACGCCGCGTCGAAGGTCGCGCGCAGCTACGAGCACATCGAGCCGGCGCTGGTGGGCAACCGCACGCGCGTGCTCGTCTCCGACATGGCCGGCCGCAGCAGCCTCGTGATGAAGGCGCGCGAGCTGGGCTTCGAGCTCGATGAAAAATCACCCGCGCTCAAGACGCTGATCGAGGAGCTCAAGGACCTCGAGTTCCGCGGGTACGAGTTCGAGGCGGCGGACGCCTCGCTGAAGCTGCTCGTGGCGAAACATCTTGGAAAACGGCCATCGTTCTTCGAGATCGAGGGTTATCGCGTCATTATCGAGCGCCACTTGGGCGAGCTTACCGCCGAGGCGACCGTGAAATTGAAAATCGACGGGAAAAGTTTCCACACCGTGGCCGAGGAGGCCGGGCCCATCGGCGCGCTCGACCGTGCGCTGCGACGTGCGCTGGAGCAGGTTTACCCGCAGCTCAAGGAAATGGAGCTGCGTGACTACAAGGTGCGCATCCTCGACAGCCGGGACGGCGCCGGTTCGCGCACGCGCGTGCTGATCGAGAGCGGCGACGCCCACGGCATCTGGGGCACGGTCGGCGTGAGCGACAACATCGTCGACGCCAGCTGGGAAGCCCTGCGCGATGCGGTCGACTACAAGCTTATGCAGGATGCGGAGAGGGGAAAAAGTTGAGAGCTGAGAGTTCGGAGTTGAGAGTCAGATGCCAGAGGACAGAAGTCAGAGTGCAGTGAAAGCCAGCCTCCGCCTTCCTGGTTTTGATTTCCATTTTCTGACTTCTGCCCAGCTCTCAACTCGAGGCTCGGGCTTCCGCCCTCTGATTTCTGCCATCTGATCTCTATCTCTGCCCTACAGCAGCGGCGCCAGCAGGCGGCTGAGCTCCTCGGCGAGGCGGCTTGGCAGGCGGGGTTTTTTCGCCCGCTCGGGCTTGAACGCGTGGCTCTGGTTGAAGAGGTCGGTGGCCCAGGCCTTCATGGCGAGCACCTCGGGCTCGGAGTAGAGGAACACGCCGATTTCAAAATTCACGAACAGGCTGCGCAGGTCGAAATTGGCCGAACCCATGAGCGCGATGCGGTCGTCCACGATGACGCCCTTGCTGTGCATCATGCCGTGGTGGAAAAGGCGCACGTGTACGCCGGCCTTGGCCAGTTCGCGCGTGTAGTAACGGCGGGCGTAATCCGCCACCCGGTGGTTCGAGCGGGCGGGCACGATAAGCGTGACCTCGCGCCCGGCGCGGGCCTTGACGAGGAGCGAACGGAACAGGACCTCGTCCGGGATGAAATACGGCGTGATGATCCAGATGCTGTGCTTGGCCTCCTGGATCATCGAGACCAACGATTCGTAAAGCGGGTCGCCCTCGACGTCCGGCCCGCTGGCGACGACCTGCAGTTCGCTCGAGCCGCGCGGCGTGCCGAGGTCGCCCTGAATTTCCGCATGCAGTGCCGCGAGGTCCTTTTTGCCGGCAAAGCTCCAGTCGGCCAGGAACACCTCGTTGAGCAGCGCGGCCCCGGGGCCCTCGATGACGACGCCAAAGTCGTGCCAGCGCTTTTTCAACGGCGTCGGCCCCATGTATTCGCGGGCGAGGTTGTGGCCACCGATGATGGCGGTCTGGTAGTCGAAGATGGCGATCTTGCGGTGATTGCGCAGGTTGGTCGTACCGCGCGACTGCAATGGCACGACGGGAAGGAAGCGCACGACCTCGCCGCCCGCCGCGCGCAATGGATCCACGAACCCGCGGCTGGAAAAAAAGCAGCCCACCGCGTCGAGCAGCAGGCGCACCTTCACACCTTCGCGTGCGCGCTGGGCGAGCAGCCGCACGAGGCGCCGGCCGACGTCGTCGCGCCCGAGGATGAACGTGGTGATGTGGATGGTGTGGCGGGCGGCGCGGATGTTTTCCTCCAGCGCGGCGTAGGCGTCTTCGCCGGTCGTGAGCAGGCGGACGGCATTGCCATTGACGGGCGGGCAGGCGCCGGAGGCGATGGCGGTTTGCGCCGTGGCCGAGGAGGTGTCGGCGTAAACATGTTTTCCGCCACCGGGCAGCACCGGGCAGAGCGGGAGTTTGCGCGCGATGAGGCGCTTGAGCTTGCGGCCGCCCAGGAAGAGGTAGAGCGGCACGCCGACATAGGGAATGAGGATGATGACGAGCAGCCAGGCGACGGTATTGCCTGGCTGGCGCTTCTCGCTCATCAGGCGCGCGATGAGGAAGAGCGCGAGCAGGAAGCCGCCGACCGTCAGCAGGTGAGGCAGCACACCATTGACGAAAGGATGGTTCATTAGCTCGCGCATGGGGCCATCGTGACCCCTTCCGGCCGGCTTCGGCAATCGAAAGCGGCAAAATACCTTGACTCAGGCGAGAGGCGTTGAGGACGCTTGTTACCCTTTTGGAACGGCCGCCCCGCCGGATTCCAAGCCCCATGCCCCGTTTTCCCTCCACCTTTGGTTCACAGCCATGAGAATCATTTTATTGGGCACGGCGGCGGGCGGCGGGCTCCCCCAGTGGAACTGCAATTGCGCCAATTGCCGGGAAGTGCGGACAGGCTCCGCCCACATCACAGCGCGGACGCAGTCGTCGGTGGCGATCAGCGCAGATGGCGTCCGCTGGTTTCTGCTCAATGCCTCGCCGGATCTGCGCGGCCAGATGGAAAACTTCGCTCCGTTGCATCCCCGCCCGAAGACGCGGCGCTCGACCCCGGTCGAGGCCGTCCTTTTGACGAATGCCGACCTGGACCACACGCTTGGTCTGTTGTTGCTGCGGGAGGGAGGGCCGCTGCCCGTCCACGCCACGCCGCGCGTCCGGCGCACGCTGACCAGGGATATTTCCATCGACCCTGTGTTAAAGGCATTTTGCGGCGTCCGGTGGATCGCGCCGCCGCGCCGGCTTGCACCGCTGCTGGACCGCGCCGGGAAAAAGAGCGGATTGCTTTACGAAGCGGTTGAGTTGCCGGGAAAGCCGCCGCGTTTTGCCCGCGGCGGACGTGGGGTCCAATCGGGCCATTGTATCGGCTACCGGATTCTCGACGAAAAAACCGGCGGATGCCTGATGTTTTTTCCGGACGTGGCGGCCATCGATGACCGCACCGCGAGTCTTTTGGGCGCATGTGACGCGCTTTTGTTCGACGGAACGTTCTGGTCGGAGGATGAAATGCAGCAGGCGGGAGTGGGGCACACCCCGGCGAAAAAAATGGGGCACATGCCCATTGCAGGGCGGACTGGCAGCCTGAAACGGCTGGCCGCGCTGACGTCCGTCCGCCATAAGATCTACGTTCACCTCAACAACACCAATCCCATCTTGCGCAAAAACTCTCCTGAACATGCCGCCGTCCGCGCTGCGGGCCTGAAAGTGGGCAGCGATGGCATGGAAATAACGATTTGAACATGACCACGAGACTCTGGAGCCAACAAACCTTCATGGCCAAATTGCGGGCCGTCGGCAGCAAGAGCTACCACCATAAGCATCCATTTCACCTGCGGATGAATGCCGGCGAGCTGGACCGTGAGGCCATTCGCGGATGGGTGGCCAACCGGTTTTATTACCAGCGCAACATCCCGGTGAAGGACGCCGCGATCATTTCCAACTGCCCGATTCGCGAAGTGCGCCGGCTCTGGCTGCATCGCGTCAGCGACCACGACGGATTGAAGCCGGGCTCCGGCGGCATCGAGGCGTGGGTGCGGCTGGCCAAGGCCTGCGGCCTGAAGGAAGAAGAGATCTGGGATGAACGCCATGTTTTGCCCGGCGTGCGCTTTGCGGTGGATGCCTATGTGACTTTTGCCCGCACCAAACCCTGGCCGGTAGCGATTTCGTCGTCGCTCACGGAATTGTTCGCGCCCGACATCATGGCCCAGCGACTGGTGGCCTTCCCGAAATACTATCCCTGGGTCAAATCATGGGGTTTTGATTATTTCCGCAGCCGGGTGGTGCAGGCGCGGCTGGATTCCAATGAAGGCCTGCGACTGACGATGAAATACTGCGACACGCCCGCCCTGCAGGCGGCGGCCGTGCGGGCTTTGTCCTTTAAATGTGACGTGCTCTGGACGATGCTCGACGCCATCGAGACCGCCTACGAAAGTTAACCCCCGCGGTTTTACCATGCTGCCCATTTCCCCTGCAGAGCGTCCCAAGTTATCCCCCCGGGCCCGGCTTCAGACCGACAAGGTGACCGGCCATCCCATCCTGCTTTATCCGGAAGGCGTGCTGGTCTTGAATCCCACCGGCCGCGCGATCGTGGGCCTCTGCAACGGGGAGGCGACCCTGCAGGAAATCATTGAAAAACTGGCGGCCGAATATCGCACGCCCCCGGAAAATGTTTCCGGCGATGTGATCAATTACCTGGACCGCCTGCGTTCGCTCAACCTGCTGGAAATCGCAAACCAAGGGAATTGAAGCACCATGGTTCGATCGATCCCACGGCCTTTCAGTCTGCTGGCAGAAGTGACCCACCGGTGTCCGCTGCATTGTCCGTATTGTTCGAATCCGACGAAGTTGCCGCCGGTGGGCGATGAGCTGGCGACCGATGAATGGCGGCGCGTCCTCAACGAGGCATCGGAGATCGGCGCACTGCACGTCGGTTTTTCCGGCGGCGAGCCGCTCCAGCGCCCCGATCTGGCCGAACTGGTGGCGTCCGCGCATGCCGCCGGCCTTTATTCAAACCTGATCACGAGCTCGCTCGGGTTGAGTCGCGGACGGGCCGAGGAGTTGAAGGCCGCGGGATTGGACAGCGTGCAAATCAGCTTTCAATCGGACGAGGAGCCGCTGGCCAACCTGATCGCAGGGACGAAGGCGCACGTCAAAAAGCTGGAGGCGGCGGCGCTCGTGCGCGAACTGGGCTTTCCGCTGACCATCAATGTCGTGCTGCACCGGGGCAACATCGGCCGGCTGGGCGCGATCATTGCGCTGGCCGAGAGTCTGGGCGCAGAGCGGCTCGAACTCGCCAACACCCAATTCTACGGCTGGGCCTTTCAAAACCGTGCGGCCCTGCTCCCGACACGGATGCAGGTGCGGGAAGCGGCCGAAATTTCGTTTGCGGCGAAAAAGCGGCTCATGGGGAAAATGGAAGTCATCTTTGTGGCGCCGGATTATTATTCCGACCGGCCCAAGCCCTGCATGCATGGCTGGGGCAGCCGCCACCTGACGGTGAATCCGCGCGGCGATGTGCTGCCGTGTCCGACGGCCGGGGAGATAAAATCACTGCGCTTTGAAAATGTCCGGCAAAAGACGCTGCGCTGGATCTGGGAGGAATCGGAATCCTTCAACCGCTTTCGCGGGACCGAATGGATGCCGCAGCCCTGCCAGAGCTGCGAATTCCGCGAGATCGATTTCGGTGGCTGCCGCTGCCAGGCGGCGCTATTGACCGAGGACGCGGCGAACACCGATCCGGCCTGTTCGCTTTCGCCATTCCGTGAACGGCTCACAACGCTGGTCGACTCCATTCAGGATCCCGCCATCAGCGTTCCTTTTGCCGCAGGGGCCGGCCAGATTGTTTACCGCGAAAATCCGCAGTGACCTGCCGTTTTGGATACAAAAAAAGACCGCAGAAATCTGCGGCCTTTTAAAAGGATGCTTGAGATTACTGCGGCTCAGGCTTCGAACTGATCGACGTCGCCGGAATAAGCGGTGCACTCCATGCTCACGGGGATTTGCTCAAAATCGGGGGTGATCCATTTGATGTCCATATTCAACAAGGTAGTTAAGGGTTAACTTTAGCTGACAAAACATTGCAAGAGTGGCCAGGGGAAATCCTGCTTGTCAACGCCCAAAAGCGTAAAATATAAAATCACATAAAGTGCTTATCTGTAATAATTAAAGAAGATTAAATGTCATCGTCCATTTTCCTGTTTCCGGCGTCCTTCGGCGCCGATCTTTGCGCTGGTTTCCCGCGCTGTGCCCAATGCGCAGAGGTTGGGCGGGGTGATGCCCTGCAATGGTTTGCGGGTGGGTGGGCTTTGGCCAAGGTTTGAGCGATGCGCCCCATCTTCGCCGCCAATCTTATCGGCAAAGTCATCGCGGTGGCGGCGTGGACTCATGCTCCGTGGCTGGCTGCGGCATTTTTCTTCGGACCCGACTTTTATCTGCTCTATCATCTGCTGGCGCCATCAGGGCAGGCACTGGGCCGGGTGATCACGCATTTTTCCAGCGAACAGCGGGAGGTCTGGCTGACGGTCGACGACGGGCCCGATGCGGCGGATACGCCGCGCATCCTCGACTTGCTGGACCAGCATCGCGCGCGCGCCACGTTTTTTCTCATCGGCTGCCGGGCGGTCCGACATCCGGAGCTCGTGGCGGAAATTCTCCGGCGGGGTCACGAGGTGGCGCACCACACCCAGACGCATCCGCTTTACACCTTCTGGTATGCGGGTCCCTCGCGGGTCCGCCGGGAATTGGATGACGGCCTGGCCTCGTTACGGAAAGGAGGCGCCGAGCCGCGGTGCTTCCGTTCGCCGGTGGGTATCAAGAACGCCTTCCTGCATCGTGCGCTGGCCCGGCGCGGCCTCACCTGCATTGCCTGGAGCGTGCGCAGCGGCGACAGCCGGCTCAAGGATCCGGATCGAATTGTGGCTCGGGTGATGAAACAGGTTGAACCGGGGGCCATCATCCTCACGCACGAAGGGCCGGATGTGCCGGTTCAGGTCAGGGTCGAAGCCATCGCGCGTTTGCTCAAGGCATTGGAGGCACAAGGTTTCAGCTGTATCGTGCCTGACGCCGGGCAGTGGCGTTGAATGGCTGCGGCCGCAAAATGGCTTGATGCGCTTTTGCGCCGGGTGTTTGGTCATCCCGCCTTGGCCATGCCGATGAAATGTTTCATGCTTTGTCTGTTGGCGGCTTTCGCGATGTTTGCCGGCCGGCCAACGAACGGATTCCGCGCATGACCGTTGTTGAAAAGGCCGGGAGGGGGGCGCTGTCGCTGGAGATCGAATTCGGAAGCGCTGCGGCCGCTTACTTGGAAGATTCCCGGGCCGGTCTGCGGTTGCCGCTGCCTCGATTGGGTGGCGAAACCACGGAGCGCATTTTTTCCTCGTTGCGCCCCGCGGGTGAGGCGGCGGGATTTCAGCTCTTTTCTGCGGACGGATGGTTGCTGGGCTGCGGCCTTCAGCCGGCGACGGAGGCGCCCGAGGCGGCAGCGCTGGAACTTTATCGCCGCCTGCTGCGGGCGACGGACGGGCGATGGCTCTACCGGGTCTGGAATTATGTCCCGGACATCAACGGGCTGAGGGATGGATTTGAAAATTACCGTGCCTTCAGCGCTGGCCGCGCGCAGGCATTTGAGGAGGCGTTCGGCGCCGACTACCGCCGGAAGCTCCCGGCGGCCTCCGCCGTGGGCTGCTTGGGCGGAACGATGGCGGCAATCTTTGTGGCCGGCAGCCAGGCTCCGCGCCATGTCGAAAATCCCGAGCAAATTTCCGCCTACCATTATCCACCCAAGCACGGACCGTCTCCGCCGAGCTTTTCCCGCTCCACGATCGTCGCACACGGGGGCGGAAAGCTCATCTTCATTTCAGGCACGGCCGCCATCAAGGGCCATGAGACGGTCGCGCCCGGTGCGCTTGAGGCGCAGCTCGAATGCACACTCGACAATCTGCGGCTGATGTCCCGCGCGGCGGGTATTGGCGAAAACTTCGGTGCCAGCGGTGAGTTCGTGCGCCATTTCAAAATTTATCTTCGCCGGGCCGGGGATCTTCCGGCCGCCATGGTGCGGCTGAAAAGATCGTTGCTGCGGCCGGATGATCAGGTCGTGTGGCTGCAGGCCGACCTTTGCCGGGCCGAGCTTGACGTGGAAATCGAAGCTACGCTGGTGGGAAAATAGGGGTTCAGCGGCTGAGAACGGCGCGCAGCTCGCGCATGTCCGGCTTGCCTCGTGCCGTGAGGGGAAACTCTGCGAGTACGACCACCTTGCGCGGGATTTTCCAGGCGGCCAGCTGGTCGCGGAGCGTTGTGCGAATGGACTCGGCCGAAATATTTCCGGACACAACGGCGGCCAGGACATCGGCCCGGCCGGGATGCAACGCGACGAAAGCGTCGCGCACTTCCGGCAGCTGGCGCAGGGTTTGCTCGACCTCGGCGGGGTTGAGCCGGCGTCCGCCGATCTTGACGAAGCGGCCGCTGCGACCGAGCAGCACGACTTCGCCATGTTCGTTGAGCTTCGCGAAGTCGGCCGGAGAATGTTGGTCCGATTTTTTCCCGGCGCGCCGGTTGCCGATCGTATAAACAGCGGCGCTTTTCACCAGGAAGCGGCGGCCCCGACCGAAGGTTAACCGCACCCCTTTAAGCGGAGCGCCGACGCTGCGGCCGGCCAGCGTGGCTTCGCCCGAGCGGTCATAGCTGATGCCGCCGGTTTCGCTGGAGCCGTAGAAACTGTGAATCTTGAGGCGAAAGCGGTCGTGAAAGGCGCGGGCGGTTTCCGGCTCCAAGAGAGCGCCGGCGGAGATGACGGTGCGCAGGCTTCGCAGTTGCACGGGAGAGATGTCCGTTTCGGCCATGGCGCGAAGAAGCGTGGGCACGGCGGGAAACAACGTCGGCCGCCAGCGTTCGATGGCTGCGGCCACCGCCTGCGGCAACGCCGACACGCCGCAGATCACGGTCGTGCCCTGGGCCAGCAGTGGAATCACGAGATTGCCCAAGCCGTAGGAATGCCCGAAAGGAATGAGCGCCAGATTCACATCGCCGGGCTGGATGCCCATCGTTGCGCAGATTTGCCGCCCGTCGGCCAGCATCTGGGCGTCGGTGAAGGCGAGCGCGCGTGGCGTGCCGGTGGAACCGGAGGTGAGTTTTATCAGGCAACGGCCATCGCGATGGTGCCGGCGTTTCAGGCCGGTCGCTTCAAGCCGTCCGGCATTCCAAATAAAATCGGCACCGATTTTCCCGGCCAGAGCGTGGCGCACGGCGGTCGGCTCGGCTGGGTCGAGCGGAACGGCCATGGCCCTGGATTTGAGCAATCCGAGAAAAAGCTGCAGCCAGGTGATGCCGTTGGGCTCGGCGAAAACGACGGTCTGGCCGGCGATCGGCGCGGCATGGTGGGATGCCCATTCGGCGGCCAGCGCATCGATTTGCCTTCGGCTCCAGGTTTGGCCGGTGGCCGCATCGATCAACGCCGGGGCGCCAGGCTTGGCGCGCACGATGCGATCCCAGACTTTGCTCAGCGTGGCCGGCATGATTCAGGAGAGTTGGAATCGCCGCGGGCCAGCGGTTCAAGTTCGACGGCGGTGAGGGCGGTGAGTACGATCAGCGCGACAGTCAGGCCGAGGCTGTGGACGACGGGGATCCGGCTGAAACTCAGCACGCCGAAGGAAGAGGCGGCGCTCAAGGCCGAAAGCCGGATGGCCACGGGCGGAGGCGTGCCGCCATGGGCACTTTCGGAGGAAAAGATGGCGTAATTGTGCGCGAGACAGAGGCCGAGGAACGCGCCCAGCAGATGGAAAAGATTCAACGTCTGGCCGAGGAACCCAAACACGCCGAAGATGAAAAAACACGAGCCGGCGGGGATCAAGGCGATGCGCAGTCCGGCGCGGAAGGGGTAGATCACAAAGACGCTGATGATCACGAGGGCGAGTCCCACGAGGCTCAACCGCAGGGCGGACCAACGGTAGCGCGTAAATAGATGGTTCAGCGACTGGAGCTGGTCTGCGCTAACGGTGAAAAGACCGGCGGGCGGCAGTGGTGCGTCCGGTTGCTTGATGATGGTGAGAAACCAATACAAGGGGCCATGCGAATTGTAGAGCTGCGCGAGCGGCCCGGTGATGATCCGCCCGATGTCCGCGTAGAGGTCGGCATAAGCGCCCGCCGGCGGATTTTTCCGCAGGTTGGCCCAATCGTCGAAAAACGAATCAAAGGACGCGGGCACGAAGCCATGGCGGTCCAGAGCCGCGCGAAAATCGTCGGCAAATCCATCGAGATTGTTCAATCGTGCCGGCAGCGCCTGCCAGTCCTCCTCGGTAGGAAACACGAGGCCGAAACTGGCGGGCGCAACGCCGGGCGCGGTTTTTGACTCGTAAGCCAGGAAATTTTCCAGGTGCCGGCGGGCCTCCGCCACCGAGTTTCCATAGGTGAGATAGACGGAATTATCCGAAGTGTCGCCGAACAGCGTTCGCAGCGCTTGCTCGTTGGCGATCAATTGGGGCGCCGGAATGTCGAGTTCCCGGATGTCGTCCTGCCAGTGCAGCCGCCACGGTCCGGCGAGGGCGATCGCAATTGCGGTGATAAACATCAGGCGCGGAAGCAGCCGTTGCCATGGGCTTTTGCTGGCGGAGAGCCGGCCGAATTGACGGCCTTCGAGAAAGGGCTGTTCCAGCTGCGCGAAGTACAGCATCGCCCCTGCGAGCGCACACAACAAACCGGCGCTGACAAAAAGACCGACCTGCCGGATGAACGGAAGGTTGGAGAAAAGCAGCAGCGAGAAACCGATCACCGTGGTGAGGCAGCTCGCCAGCAGCGGCTTGAGCAGGCGGCCCAGCTTGTCGGCGTAAGGTTCGCCGGGCCGCCGCGAAGGCTGCATGTAAATATAAAACCCGTAATCGATCGCGACGCCGCTAAGCAGGGAGCCGATCACGAAAACAAGGACATGGAGGCGAGGAAAGAGCAGCGTAGAGGCCGTCCAGGCGCCGAGGAGGGAACAGACAATCACCGGCAGCAGGTGCAGCATTTTCCAGATGCGGCGGACAAAAACACAGCCGACCGCGAGCACGGCGAGGATGGAAGCGGTGTTTAGGATTTTGATTTCCCATTCGATCCTTGCGCGGCTGGCCGCGGCGAAGCGATTTATGCCGGACCACTGAACTTCGACGGACGGATAGTGTGCGCGGGTTTTGGCCAGCGCCTGTTCGACAGCCGCAAAGACGGGCTGCTGGCCTTCCTCAGTGAGCGGCGAAGCCTTGATTCGCGCCCAGATGAGGGCGTGGCCATCGGCGTGGGCCCCGGGCAGGCCGAGCGAGCCGGCGCGTTCAATCAGGTGTGGCGTCAGCAGGAGGGGATCCTTCAGTACCAAATCCTGCATGGGCACGGCTTCGGGTTTGCTGAGGAAAGACTCAAGGTCGGCCGCGGCGCGCTCGGCCAGCCAGGAGGAAAATTTCTGCGCGGGCTGGCCGGTTTGCGCGAATTCACGCTGCCGTTCGCCCAGCCAGGCCGGCAGCAGCAATGCAAAACGCCGCTCAAAGATATGCCGTCCCATTTCGGTTTGAGCCGTGGTGTCGCCCAGGGTCACAACCTCGGCCAGGGCGGGCGATCGGGCGAGCTCATCGGCGAACAGCCGGGCGGCGGGCTCAGGCGAAACCGTGGGCGCGGCTGGATCGTGCAGTGCGAACAGCATCACCCGGACCTGCAGGTCGCCGGCGAGGCTCCGGGCCACGGCGACCTCGGGCGACTGTTCATCCGGCGGGATGAGGTCGAGGACATTGGTCGAAATTTTCCGGGTGTAGTCCAGCCGGGCCAGCCAGCCTGCGCACAGGACGACGAAGGCGGCGAGTGCGCAACGGGCGAAAAGTTTCTGGCGGGCCGGTTCCACGGCGGTCAGCGAAAATAACGGGCCAGCTCGTCCGCGGAAAAGACCACATTCTCGTGCGTTTCGCCGATGAGGATTTCGATGTGTTGTGAGGCGGACACGATCAGCTCGATTTTGCGCAGCCGGGCCTTTTCACCGGAGATAACGAGGGAAGACAGGTTCCCGACGAGCGCCGGGTCGCGCGGCACAAGGGCGAGCGTCCAGGCCTCGGCCTCACGCTGCCCATGGAGTTCGAATTTTTTTTCAAGCTGCGGCAGGTCGAAATGAAGGACGTCAACCAGGGCGGAAGTCGCCGCCTGGGCCCGGCTGTCGGCCGGCGCGGCCCGCTCATGGCCCTGGTCATCGCGCATCAGCAGGCCGCGATCATCGATGATGAGGATGCGGGACTCGGGGGTGAGGTAGTGCAGGCTGAGGCCGCGGCTGGCGACGATGCGAATTTCTCCGGTCAGCACGACGGGTGTCTTGCGAAACGGAAAATAACGCAGCTCCTGAAAAAAAGACACGCGGCTCTTGTCGGGAGCCAGGCGCACAAACAGGTCCTTCCAGGCCGGGTCGTGTGCAGCATCGGCGATGAGCGTGCTGGAATCGAGCAACGGCGTTTCCGCCGGACTGGTCAGGACGCCGGCAAGGCAGAGGGCGAGGGCGGCGAGGCGACGTTTCATGATGATTGCCGGATTGGTTTGCCGGAGGTGCGAATGCCGGCCCGGCGCAGGCGGTGGACCGGCCACCAGCGCCACAAGGCGAGCTGGGCGACCAGGCGCGCATGCAGCCAGATCAGGAGGAGATTGTCGCGCCCGTAGTGAAAATGCGAGACGCCACCTTCGCCTTTGGCCAGATAGCGGCAGGGTGCAGGCAGGTTCACGGTGGGTGTTCCCGCCCAGAACATCCGCACGGCGATTTCGTGGTCGAAATCGAAACGGCGGGCACTGTGAGTTGAATTGAAAGCGCGCTGGAGGGCGGCGGCAGGATAAACCCGAAATCCGAAAAGGGGGTCGTCGATGCCCGCGCCGAGAACTTCGATCCGGGCGAGGAGCACGCTGAGCTTGCGGCCGTACAGTCGCACCGCCGGCGCTTCCGGGCCGAAGACCGGCCGGCCGAGCACGAGCGCAGCAGGTTGCGCCATTGACGCCTGCATGAATTCGGAAATATGGCCGGCGGGATGCTGGCCGTCGGCGTCCATCGTCAGCACATGGGTGAAGCCTGCGGCCAGGGCGGCCGCAGTGCCGATCTCGATGGCTGCGCCTTTGCCGCCGTTCTGCGGGCATAGGATCACCCGCACCCGCGGATCGCCGGCGGCGAGGGCCTGGACCGGTCCGGCGCTGCCATCCGTGCTGCCATCGATGACCACCCAGACGGGACTCCAATGGCGCAATGCCTCCGTCACCGTGGCCACAAGGATCGGCCCGGTGTTGAAGGACGGAATGAGCACGAGGTGGGTGGTGGAGGGCGTCATGGGGTGGAGCCGAGCTGGGCGGCGAACCGGCGCTGCACATCCGCCACGATTTCATTCGTGGTGCGATCCGGCCCGGTGTCCACCGTCTGGTCGACCAGGACTTCCACCCGGGCGGGCAGTGCTGCGATCCGCCACAACGGGCGGCCGCGCGGCAGCAGGTCGCGACTGGCCCGGATGATGAGCACCTGCACGGGCACGCCCGCGCGCCGCGCGATCAAGGCGAAGCCGGGCTTGAGCGGATTGAACGGGCGGCCGGTGTCGGTGCGAGTGCCCTCGGGAAAAATGAGGAGGGTCCGGCCGCCGGCGACTTTTTCGGCTACGGTGTGGATGAGGTCGATACCGGTGTCGCCGGAAGCGTAACCGCCCATGATGGCGGCGGGCGCGAGGAACGGGTTGCGCAAGAGGGCCGGCTTGAAGATGCACATGGCGTCAGGCAGCCGGGCGAGCAGGACGGTCGCGTCGATCAGGGTGGGGTGATTGGCGACGTAGACGGCCGGTCGTACGAGCCCGGCGGGGCCGGGGCCCTGCCAGGTGACCTGGACGACCCGCGTGGCATTGAGCCAGGCGCTCCAGCTGGCGAACAGCCGGCGAATGATTTCCCGGACGGCCGGCCCGTGGCGCTCCCGGTTGGGCAGAAGCATGAGCAGGGCGCAAAAAAAATTGAGGGCAAGGCCGACCGCTCCGAAAACGAGCCACGAAAAAAGATAAACGAAGATGAAATAAGATCGTTTAAGCATGGGAACGCTCGTACCGGATGGCGGGGTTTACCGGTCCGGCGAAGCGGGAGGATTGAGCGGAGTGAAGTTGAACCACAGGAATGGATTCTGGCGCAGCAATGATTCCACGCGGGCAAGGAAATCCTGGAAATGCACGCGGGCGCGGGCAAGGTTTTCGCCCTTCGAACTCCCATTGGGCGCGAAAATCGTCGAGCTGTAAATCAATGACTCATTCCCACCGTGGGGAACGCTGACGCAAAACACGACCGGCCGGTCGAAAATCAGCGCCAGATGATAGATGGTGAAGGGAAACAGGCGGCGTTGGCCCAGAAATTCGAACGGCTCGAGCTTCGCGCTGTACTCCGGCCGGTCGCATTGCATCGCGACGGAGACGCCGGACTGGACCGCGTCCTTCAGGGAAAAGAGGAGATTTTCCGGTTCGTTGACCCAAAGGTAGGTGACCGATTTCCCGAAGCGCAGGGCGAGCCGCTGGGTGTCCCGGGAGTTTTCCACCCGCAGGCGGATCATGTAAATTCGCAGGTCGAGCTGGCCGACCATGAATCCGAGCAGATCCGAATCGCCGAGATGAAAGGTGCCGAGGAGCGTGGAGCCACCGTGTTCCATCAGGGTCGCGAAGGGGATGCACCCCGGCCCGTCGACCCAACGGTGGGCCTGGCCTTCAGCGACCCGCAATTTCAACATGAGCGCCCGCGCGAAGGCGAAGAAATGCCGCCAGATTTCAGTCAGTCTCGCCGGCCGTTGCAGGATGGCCGTCAGATAATCGCGCGAGTGGCGGCGCTGCTTCGGCATGCAGGCGACTGCCACCCAGCTGCCGAGCCCGAGGAGGAAACTAAACACCGGGGCGGGCAGGGCGGTACCGGCCCGGTACAGGAAAAGATAGCCCCAGCTTGGCCCGGGATTGCGCGGAGCGCCGGCGTGGCTGGCTTTGCTCAATGCCATGCGAGGGTAAGGGTCAGGCCGGGGGCGGCGGTTTGGCCTAGCGGGCGGCGTTCTCGCAAAAGGGTGAAGAATTCGGGCAGGGTGAGCGCACCGTCCGGGTCATCGTTGGCGGTGAGGCGGAGCGTGCCGAGCGCGCCGGACGGGTCGGTGGAGAGCACAACGGCAAAGGCGAAGGATTCCTGACTCGCGACGCCGCAGTCGACCAGCCACGTGCCGCGCTCTTCTCCGCCGCAGAGGATGACACGCGGGGTGGCGGCCAGGAGCGCGGCCTGGATCGCGCTCGCCGCGAGCTGCCGGTGGCCGGTGAGCGGAAAAAACTGCGGCAGGGGTTGCTGCCGGGCGATGAGCACCTGTTGCACGGCGCTGGGATGGATCGACGTTTGAAACAGCGTCGGACTCGCCGATGGAAAACTGACCAGGTAATCTTCGAGCGCCTGGCTTTCGGCGTAGGCGGAGGCGTAAACCACGGTGTCATCCGCGGACAGCTTGATTCCATCCAGCACGCTGCCGAGGAGCAGGCCGAGCTGGGTCATGCGCCGCGTGGCGCCGCGCGGAAAAAGTTCGCGGAGGCGTTCACGCGTCGCGGCCGGCTCCTCGAGCCCGGGATTCTCGATCCGGACGGCATGCAGATGGCGTTCAATCATGGCTGAGGAGAAAAGCGGCATGCGCGCCGCCAAAGGCATTGCTGGTGAGGAGCACGCCGTCGAAGCCGGCATTGGCGAACGGTTCAGTCGCCACGTTGTCGGTGAAACACGGTGCGATGCTGCCGACGCTGCCGGGTGTGCGGCCGGATTTTATGGCGGCCAGGGCGACGGCGAGCTCGATCAAGCCGCAGCTGCCAAGCGTGTGGCCGAGGCTGCCCTTCCAGGAAACGAGCGGTGCGCCGGGAAAAAACCGCGCCAAGGTTTCGGCTTCCAGGCGGCCGGCTTCCAGCGTGCCGGTACCGTGGCCCTTGATCCAGAGCCGCCGGCCCGCAGCTGATGCAGCCAGCGGGGCAAGGCAGGCGGTGAAGCCGGCGCCGTCCGCGCGATTGGCGGTGAAGTGGTGCATCTCATTATAAATATTCTGGTCGGAGAGCCGGAAACCGCCCGGCCCGCGGCCGAGCACGGCGAACGCCGCGCCATCGCCGAGGCCGATGGAGCCGGTGGCGCGGGCCGAATAGGGCGCGGGCATTTCGGGGTTGAGGATTTTCAGGGCGTGAAAGCCGCCGGTGACAAACGGGCTGATGAAATCGAAGCTGAACACCAGCGCCCGGTCCGCCAGCCCTGCATGCAGGACGTGGCTGGCGAGGAGCAGTCCGATGTGGGCCGAGATGCAGGCATGCGAAAGCACGCTGATGTTGGCGCCCCAGCCCAGACGCCGGCGCAAAACTTCCACCGTGGAAAACGGGGTGGTATAGGGCAGGTGTTCCGGATCGTGCGTGCGCTGAAAGGCATAAAGGCTGCCGACGCCAAAGTTGCTGCTGGTGACAAAGACGGGATGACGCGCCGTGCCCCATGGGCCGGCGGGGATTCCCGCCGCGAGCGCATCGGTGCAGGCCAGCCAGTTGGGCGGCGCAGTCTCCGCCATACTGCGGCCGGGGAGGGGCGCCAGCGGCACGCGATCGCCGCCCTCGGGACCGAGCACGGGAAGAAATTGCAGCGCACGGTCTCCGGCCAGAAGCGCCGTGCAGGTGGTTTCGGCATCACCCAGGGCCGTCCGGCAACCGATGGCTTCCAGACGCACCGGTTTGTCGGGAGACACGCTCATGGTTTGTCGGGCGGACAAGGCGCCCGGTCAGGCTGGCAGTTTGTCCTTGGAGGCGTGGGCGCGGATGTAGGCCGCCAGCTGGGCCACGTTGAGCAGGGCGGCCCGCGCTTCTTCGCTATTGGTGATTTTTATCCCGAATTCCTTTTCCAGGCGCACGACCAGCTCGAGCGCATCGATGGAATCAAGACTCAGCCCGGCGCCGATCAACGGCTCTCCGTCGGGAATATCGGCTGCCTTGATGTCGTCGAGCTTGAGCGTGTCGACGATGAGTTGCTTTAGCCGGGAAAGAAGCGGATCCGACATGGTTCAGAGTAAATGGAGGAGGGAAGGCTAAGAGTTCGCCGGGGAGGAAAGAGGTTCCATCACGGGCTCGGCATAATCCAGCTTCAGGCACATTTTGAATCCGTGCCGCTGCAGCCAGCACACCAGCAGGAAGGTCCGCCACCGCCACCACAGCGACCATTTCATGTCGGCATGGCCGGCCACGATGGAACAGATGGCCAGCCGGATTTTCCATGGTACCTGCTGGCTCATGAAGACGGCAAAGGTCTCATTGTCGTAGAACATGGCGATGAGCCGCTGGAAAACGCCGGCATGGCGTTTGACCGCCTTGGTATAACGCCGGCGCTCGGCCAGGGTGAGCCCGCGTTTGGCGGCGTCCGCGCGGATGATAAGCCCGACGGCCATTTTCGCCGACCACATCGACATGTAGACCCCGGTGGAGAAGATGGGGTCGAAAAATCCCGCGGCGTCGCCCACGAGCAGGAGGCGTTCATCGGCCAGTTCCTGCCGGAAATAGCTGTAGTCGCTGGTGACGTGAAACGGCATCGTGGGCGTGGCCTGGGCGAAGAGTTCGCGCAGCTTGGCCGAGCCGGCCACCGCCCGGGCAAACAAATCCTCGGGCCGCAAGCCGGCGCCGCGCATGGCCTCGACGGTCGTCACCAGCCCGACGGAAGTGCGCTCGGCATCGATGGGGATGAGCCAGAACCAGCCGTTTTCCAACCGGACGGCGACGGTATGGCCGCCCGCGGGGCCGGAAGCCCGCGACACTCCGATAAAATGGTTATAGATGGCGATCCGTTTGGGGAAGGGCGACGGATCGTTCGAGCGCTTCCGGCCGGTGCTGAAAAGGTTGTCGCGCCCGCTGGCATCGAGCACCCAGCGTGCGGTCACGGTTTGCACGGCCGGCCCGGTTTCGAGCCGCACATGGTGGATACCGTCCTTGGTCTCGACACTGCGGGCCAGCGTCCGGATGCGGACCTCTGTCCCGAGTTCGCGGGCGTGATCCAGCAGCAGGGCGTCGAATTTGGCCCGTTCGACTTGAAAGGTGTAATCGAGGCCGGGCACCAGGCCTTCGCTGAATTGGATTTCCGTCATCGCGCGGCCATTGGAGGTGAAGAAGGCCGCGCCGAATTTTTGAATGAAGCCGGCCGCAGCTAGCTTCGGCCACACCCCGGTTTCGCGCATGACGGCGTTGCCCATGGGGAGGAGCGATTCGCCGATGTGAAAGCGCGGAAATTCCTCCTTTTCGACCAGCAGGACCTTCAGGCCGTGCTGACGTGCGAACGCGGCCGCGGTGCTGCCGCCCGGGCCGCCACCGACTATAACCAAATCAAATTCGTAGGGTTGTATCACTAGAAGCGATAATACCTGTCATACGGTTCGGCCGACATCAAGCTATGATGAAAGGCCTTTGGCCCCGATGGGCTGGAGGGGTCATTATCGCGCGCTTGAAATGGTGGTGGGAGATGGATTCGAACCATCGAAGGCGTTAGCCAGCAGATTTACAGTCTGCCCTCGTTGGCCACTTGAGTATCCCACCGAGCGCGAAACGGGAAACGTCGCGAGTCGGCGCCCGGAGTTCAAGAAATTTTTTGCCGGGGCGTCCGGCGGTCAAAGCAGGCCGGCGACGCGGAAGCTGTAATAACCGGCGCCGGCGGGGTCGGCGGTAGCCCGGCCGATGATGACGTGGTCAAGCAAATCAATGTCGACAATCTTGGCGGCTTCGCGGAGCTGGCGGGTGACCTGTGCGTCCGCGGCGCTGGGCGTGGGGTCCCCGCTGGGATGGTTGTGCACGCAGACAACCGCAACGGCACCTTCACGGATGGCGGCGCGGAAAACCTCGCGCGGGTGGACGAGCGTGCTGGCGGCGGTGCCGGAGGTGACTTCGATGCGCTTGAGCAGGCGGTTCTTTCGATTGAGGCAGAGCACCCAGAATTTTTCGACACTGAGGCCGGCGGCGACCGGCGCGAGATAGGCGGCGACGAGGTCGGCGCGGCTGAGCATCGGGGCCTCCCCCGCCTGCTGGCCGAGGACGCGCCGCGCCACTTCCATCACGGTCACGAGCTGCAGGGCCTTCACGCGGCCGATGCCCTTGAGTTTCCGGAAATCGGCCTCGGGCCAGGCGATGAGGCCGGCGAGCGAGCCGGCCTCGGCAATGAGGCGCGTGGCGAGCGTGAGCACGTCGTGTCCGCGCGTGCCGCTGCGCAGAAGCATGGCGAGCAGCTCGGTGTCGCTGAGTGCGCCCGGGCCGAGCTTTTCGAGCCGTTCCTGCGGGCGCTCGCCGGCCGCGAGAGTTTTCAGGCGATTTTCCGGATAGGGCGCGGGTTTGCTCATGGGCGGCTCATTTTTTGCCGGCGCTGCCGGAGTGGGCAAACTTTCTCGCTGGGTTGGGCAAATTTTCCCGCGCCGCGGATGGGATGCACGCTGCGGCTGTGCGTCAACTAAGCGCTGACCCGGGCCGCGGCCAAAAAGGTTGAAGGAGTCATCACGGCTTCGGATGCGCCTTGAAAAAAGCCCAGATGATTTCTGTGGCGTCGAAATCGCGGCAGACGCGGCCGATCACGAGACGCGGCAGGTATTGCATGCCGCCGGGCCAGGTGTGGCCGCCGCCTTCGATGCGGTAGAGACAGAGCATGAGGTTGGTTTTCGGATTGGCCCAGGTGAAGGTGGCCACGCGGCAGCCGTCGGCGGGGTCGCGATCGGGCAATTCGGCGCGAACGGGATCGGGCGCGCAAGCATCGGCCTTCAGCCAGAGTTTGATCGCCTCGTCGGTGGGGATGAAGTGTCCGCGGTCGCGCATCACTTCGCCGCCGGCATAGGGCACCAGTGGGTCGGCGGTGCCTTGGAGAATAAGCAGCGAAACGGGTTCGGCCGGGGAAAAATCGGCTGCGACGGCGTCGCCCATGCCGCCGCAGACGGGGGCGACGGCGGCGAAAATTCCGGCGCGGCGGGCGGCAAGGGTGAAGCTCATGAAGCCGCCGTTGGAGATGCCGGTGGCGTAGATGCGCCTGGGGTCGAGCGGATGACGCCGGCCGATTTCGGCGAGGAGGGCGTCGAAAAACGCCAGGTCGTCGACGTGGTCGCGCGAGGCGGCGGCGTGGGGATTGTCGCGGCCGTCGTTCCAGCTGTGGTCGATGCCATCAGGGTAGGCGGCGATGAAATGTTCGCGATCGGCGAGTGCGCTGAAATGGGTGAAGTTCTCCATCTGTGCGCCGTGACCGCCGCCACCGTGGAGCACGAGGACGAGCGGGGCGGGCGCTTGCGGGTCGAGTCCGGCGGGCAGATGCAGCACGCAGGTGCGCCGGAGGCCGTTGACGGTAAGGGTGAGTTGTTCCGAGGCGCGCGCGGAAAAGGCGGTGAGAACCAAAAGGAGGATGAGACGCAACATCGGCAGGATGACGGCGGAGCAGGCGCAAAAGTTACCGGCGTGCGGCCTTTCAGTGCCAAACGACGGCGAAAGTCCAGATGAGGGCGGCGAGCAGGCCGAGCCCGATGATCCACCAGAAAAGCGTCGGCCGGGTGCGCCGCCCGCCCTGACCGAATTCCTCCTGCACAAAGTCGCGGTAATTGAAGGCTTCGCCGGGCAGATCGAGGCCGTCGTATTCCGCTTCATCGCTCCAGCCGCTGCGGGCGTCGGAGCCGCAGTGCGGGCAGGATTTGCGACCGGCGGGGACGAATTCGCCGCAAGCCGGACAGTCGCCGGGTGGCTGGAAGGCAGCCATGGTGTCAGCGTCCCGGGCCGGCTAGGCGGGCGGGAGCAGTTCGTTGAGCGCGGTGCGGGCGCGATCAAACTCGGTTTTCAATTCGCCGATGAGGGCGCCGGCGCCGGCGAGGCCCTCTTTCTTGGCGTTATGCTCGATCTGTTCGGCCACGGCGCGGAGGGCCATTGCACCGAGATTGGCCGAGGAGCCCTTGATGCTGTGCGCGGCGCGGATGAAGGTGGCGGCGTCGGCCGCCGCCAGGCTTTGTTCAAGCTCGGCGAGGCGCTTGGGCGTATCCTCGAGAAAAATACCGGCGACCTCACGGAGGAAGACATCGCCGCCGTCGGGGTCGAGGGCGCGGAGGTTTTCGAGTGCCTCGGGGTCAAGAATGGGCGCAGGCATGGAATGATTTGGATGATGAGGCGGGGGTTAAGAAGGCGGCGGTTTCAAATTCTGCAAGCACACACGCATCTTCCCGGATCAGGTGGCCCATTCCACGGTGGTATTCTGTTCGATTTCCTCGATGGTGGTGAGGCCGAGGAGGACTTTCTTCAGTCCGTCGTGACGGAGCGGCTTGTAGCCGACCTTGGCCGCGGCCCGCGTGATTTCCTGCGCACTGCGGCTTTCGCTGATGAGCGTGCGGATTTCCTCGGTGATGATGACAAGTTCGTGGAAGGCGACGCGGCCGTGATAGCCCGTCCCCCGGCAGCGGGTGCAGCCATGGCCGCGGTAAAAGGGCACCTCCTCAAGGCCTTCCTCCTCGAAATATTTCAGGAGTGTTTCCCGCGAGGGGTAGTAGGCCTCCTTGCAGTTTTCACAGATGCGGGCGGCCAGGCGCTGCGCGAGGACGCCGATGATGGAGGGGGCGACCATGTAGGGTTCGACGCCGATTTCCTGAAGGCGGATGATGGCCTGCGGTGCGGTGTTCGTGTGCAGCGTGGCAAAGACGATATGGCCGGTCAGCGCGGCCTCGGTCGCGATCTTGGCGGTGTCGAGGTCGCGGATTTCGCCGACGAGGATGACGTCGGGATCCTGGCGCAGGAGCGAACGGAGCAGTGTCGGGAAATTCAGGTCGATGTGGGTGTTGACCTGGCTCTGGGTGACGCCTGACAGCTGAATTTCGATGGGATCCTCGATCGTGCTGATGTTGACGCCGGGCGTGTTGATTTCATGCAGCGCGGCGTAAAGGGTCGTGGTCTTGCCCGAGCCGGTCGGGCCGGTGACGAAGATGATGCCGTTGGGGTTCTGGATGAGGCGCTTGAAAGGCTGCAGGATGGTCTGCGAGAGCATCATCCGCTCGAGGGTGAGCATGCTCTTCTTGCCGGTGGAGGCGAGGACGCGCACGACGGCCTTTTCGCCGTATTGCGAGGGGATCGTGGAAAGGCGGAAGTTCGCGCCATTGCTGCCGATGGCGAGGGAGAAGCGGCCGTCCTGAGGGAAGCGCGCCTCGGCGATGTTGAGGCCGGAGAGGATTTTCAGGCGGCTGATGATGGGGCGGTGAAGCTTGCGCGAGCAGGTGATCATCTCGCGGAGCGTGCCGTCCACGCGGAAGCGGATGCGCGACATCGTCTCCTGCGCCTCGAGATGGATGTCGGTCGCGCGTTCGCGCAGGGCGAAATAAATGATTTCATCGAGGAGCTTGGTGATGGACTCGGAATCGGCGAGCTGGGCGAGTTTCTCGCTGGTGAGATCGGAGGCGTCGAAAGCGGTGGAGCGCTCGAGTTCGCCGAGGCTTTGCTCGAGGTTTTTTTCCGTGGCGTAATAAACGGCGAGGGCATCGTCGATTTCGCGCGGCAGGGCGAAAACCGGGCTGACGGTCACCTGCGCGATCAGGCTGAGGCGCTTGATGAGGTCGGCATCGGCCGGGGTGGCGATCGCGACGGTCAGGCCTTCGCCGAGGACATAAAGCGGCAGGGCATGGGTTTTCTTGGCGATCTCCTCGGGCAGCTTGGAAAGGGCCTCGTCGGTGACGACGGAGGCGAAGGGATCGACGTAGGCGACGCCGAGGCTGTCGGCCCAGTAGCGGCAGGCGTCGTCCTTGGGCAGGAGTTTCTGGTCGATGACGCCATGCAGCAATTCGAGGGTGGCGCCATGGCGCTGGACCAATGCATCGAGCTCCTGCACGTAATCGAAATGCGGGAGCTTGCTGACGAACTCGGCGAAACGGTTATTTTTTGGGTTTGGCACGGCGGCGGGTGGCGGTGGTGAAGAGCTTGGTGATTTCGACCTGGTCGATTTTTTCCTGGGCGAAGCTGCCCGTGGTGCGCTCGAGCTTCAGCTCGGCGAGCAAGGCGGGGAGCGAATAGCGGACGGTGGCGGCGGGCGGAGGAGGGCTGGAATTTTCAGCAGGCATGATGTCAGGCGCTGGGAGTTTCTTCGTCGGGGCCAAAGAGGGAGGCGATGACCTCGCGCAGGGTTTTCAGAATTTCATCCTTGGGCGTGTCCTTGCGGATGTAATACACGGCGCCGAGTTCGGCCGCCTGTTCCACCGTCTGGCGGGTGGTCAGGGAGGTGAGCATGATGACGGCGCAGTCCGGGTCGAGCATGCGCAGCCCGGCCAGGGCCTGCAGGCCGTCGAGCTCGGGCATGTTGACGTCGAGGAGCACGAGATCGGGCCGCTCGCTCTCAAAAAGGGCGAGGGCCTGCACGCCGTTGCTCGCCTCGATGATGGTGGGCGAACCGAGCTGGCGGAGGAGGAGGCCGATGAACTTGCGAATGTGGGCCTCGTCATCGGCGAGGAGGATTTTTCCGTCAAAAGACATGGTGAAAAGGGCTGGCTTAGGTGGCGGGCAGGGTGACCCGGAACTCGCAGCCGCGTGCGGGTGCCGGAAGATTTTCGGCCGTGATCGTGCCACGGTGAGCCTCGACGATTTTGCGGCAGATGGCGAGCCCGAGCCCCACGCTTTTCTCCCCGGCGGTGGGCTTGGCGGAGAGCCGGCCGAAGTCCTTGAAAAGCTTGTCGCGCTCGTTTTCGGGAATGCCGGGCCCCTGGTCGTGCACGGCAAAGCTGCAGCCGCTGTCGTTGGCCGTGGATTCGATCTTGATCTGGGAACCCGGCGGGGAGTATTTCACCGCGTTGCTCAGCAGGTTGTCGATCACCTGCTTCATCTTGTCGGCGTCGATATTGACCAGAAGTGCGAGGCCGCGGGTGTCAAAAGTGATCTTTGTGTCTTTTTTGGCGGCTTCAATGTTGGCCAGAAAGACGCATTTTTCGATGAGATCGGTGAGGTTGTGCTGCGCCATCACGATTTTCAGTTCGCCGGACTCGATCGTGGCCACATCGAGGAGCTCGTTCACGAGGTCGAGCATCTGCTGGCTCGCGGTGTGGATGGTCTTGATGAGGTCGAGCTGGTCGGCGCTGAGCGGGCCGACGGTGCCTTCGCTCAAGAACTCCGCCAGGGCGCGGATGGAGGCGAGGGGATTGCGCAGATCGTGCGCCGCCATGCCGAGAAACCGGTTTTTGGCCGCGTCGGCCTTGCTGAGCTGGTCGACGAGCAGGCGCTGCTGCTCGACGAGCAGGCGGTTGTGCATGTGCGTGCGGATCCGCGCCACGGCTTCCTTCGGGCGGAAGGGCTTGGGCAGGTAGTCGACTCCGCCCGCGGCGAGGCCCTCGACGACGTCGTCTGACTCGTTTTTCGCGGTGATGAAAATCACGGGCGCGGTGTCGACGCCATAGGTCGCGCGCAGCTTGCGGCAGGTCGCGAAGCCGTCGAGGCCGGGCATCACGACATCCAGCAGCACGAGGTGGGGGCGGAAGTGCTCGTAAACCTCCAGCGCCTGTTCGCCGGAGCTGGCCTCGGCCAGCGCGTAACCGTCGGGACGGAGGATGCCGCTGAGGATGCGCAGGTTGAGACGGTCGTCATCCACGAGAAGAATCTTGCGGCCGTGAAGGTCGGGCGCGGTCGGCTCGGGGTTCGGCATCGTGCGAAAGTCTTGCGATAAGAGCATGGATTTCAACTGGAATACGTTCGGCTCATTTCCCTGAAAATTAAGCCCTTGGTTCATATCAAGTGATACGTATATGTTGATATTAAAACTTGCGCGCCGCGGCGGGTGATGCTTTGTTTTCCAAAAATTTATGGCCAAATCCTTCGTTTTTTCCTCCGAGTCCGTGGGCGAGGGGCATCCTGACAAGGTTGCCGACCTCATTTCCGACAGCGTGCTGGACGCCTGCCTCGCGCAGGACCCGCGCAGCCGTGTGGCGTGCGAGACGCTCGTGAAGTCCAATATGGTCGTCATCGCCGGCGAGATCACGACCAGCGCGAAGCTCAATTACGAGGCGATCGTCCGCGCGGCCATCCGCGACATCGGCTATGTCAACAGCGACGATGTGTTCCACGCCGACACGGTTTTCATCAACAACTACCTTACACGGCAGTCGCCCGACATCTCGCAGGGCGTCGACGCCAAAAAGGCCAAGGGTAAGAAAACCGCCGAGCAGGGCGCCGGCGACCAAGGCCTGATGTTCGGCTACGCCTGCAAGGAGACACCCGAGCTCATGCCCACGCCGATCATCTTCGCCCACCGGCTCGGCCGCCAGCTCACCAAGCTGCGCAAGGCCGGCAAGGTCCACTGGCTCCGCCCCGATGCGAAATCCCAGGTCTCGATCCGCTACGAGGACGGCAAGCCGGTCTCGGTCGAGAACGTCGTCATCTCCACGCAGCACACCGCCGACGTCTCGCACGGCGAGATCGAGGATTACCTCATCGAGAACGTGATCAAGAAGGTCATCCCGAAGCGGCTGCTGAAAAACAAAACCGAGTTTCTCATCAATCCCACCGGCCGCTTTGTCGTCGGCGGCCCGCAGGGCGACTCCGGCCTCACCGGCCGCAAGATCATCGTCGACAGCTACGGTGGCTGGGGCCGGCACGGCGGCGGCGCGTTCTCCGGCAAGGATCCGTCGAAGGTCGATCGTTCCGCGGCCTACATGTGCCGCTGGGTGGCCAAGAACATCGTCGCGGCCGGCCTCGCCAGCTGCGTCGAGCTCCAGGTCGCCTACGCCATCGGCCATCCCGAGCCGGTCAGCGTCTATGTCGATACCCAGGGCACGGGCGTCATTTCCGACCAGCGGATCGTTCGCGCCGTGAAAAGCGTCTTCAGCTTCAAGCCCGCCGACATCATCACGCAGCTCAACCTGCTCCGGCCGATTTATCGCGCCACCACCAATTACGGCCACTTCGGCAAGGACGGCCTGCCGTGGGAACGGACCAACAAGGCGAAGGAACTCCTCGCCGCCGTGAAGTGAACGCCCGCCGGCGCCCTCACTTTCAATCCTCATCTTATAACTAAAGACCTTCATCATGCCCACCGCCGCCCAAACTTCCTCTCCCGCCCAGGATTTTCACGTTCGCGACCTCTCGCTGGCGGAGTGGGGACGCAAGGAAATCTCCGTCGCCGAGCATGAGATGCCCGGCCTGATGTCCGTCCGCAAAAAATTCGGCCCGGCCAAGCCGCTCAAGGGCGTGCGCATCACCGGCTCGCTGCACATGACGATCCAGACGGCGGTGCTGATCGAGACGCTGACCGAGCTCGGCGCGTCGGTGCGCTGGGCGAGCTGCAACATTTTTTCCACGCAGGATCACGCCGCCGCGGCCATCGCCAAGACCGGCGTGCCCGTCTTCGCCTGGAAGGGCGAGACGCTCGAGGAATACTGGGACCTCACCTGGCGCGCGCTCAGCCACCCGGACGGCAAGGGCCCGCAGCTCGTCGTCGACGACGGCGGCGACGTCACCCTCCTCCTGCACAAGGGCTATCAGCTCGAGGAAGGCGACAAGTGGGTCGACGCGCCTTCGTCCTCGCACGAGGAGCAGGTCATCAAGAACCTCCTCAAGCGGATCCATGCCGCGAACCCCTTCGTGTTTCACGAGATGGTGAAGGACTGGCGCGGCGTCTCCGAGGAAACGACCACCGGCGTGCACCGCCTCTACCAGCTGCACGAGCAGGGCAAGCTCCTCGTGCCCTCGATCAACGTCAACGACTCGGTCACCAAGTCGAAATTCGACAATCTCTACGGCTGCCGCGAATCGCTCGCCGACGGCCTCAAGCGCGCCACCGACGTCATGATCGCCGGCAAGGTCGCGTGCGTCTGCGGTTACGGCGACGTCGGCAAGGGCTCCGCGCATTCGCTCAAGGGCTTCGGCGCACGCGTCATCGTCACCGAAATCGATCCCATCAACGCCCTCCAGGCCGCGATGGAAGGCTTCGAGGTCAACACCGTCGAGAGCACGCTCGGCATCGCCGACATCTACGTCACCACGACCGGCAACTGCGACGTTCTCACCCTCGAGCACCTGCAGCAGATGAAGGACCAGGCCATCGTCTGCAACATCGGCCATTTCGACAACGAGATCCAGGTCGACCGCCTGTACAAGGCCCCCGGCGTGAAGCGCATCACGATCAAGCCGCAGTACGACCAGTTTGTCTTCCCCGACGGCCGCAGCCTCTACCTGCTCGCCGAAGGCCGCCTCGTGAACCTCGGCTGCGCCACCGGCCACCCGTCGTTCGTCATGTCCAACAGCTTTACCAACCAAACGCTCGCGCAGCTCGACCTCTGGAAGAACAAGGACACCTACAAGATCGGCGTCTACCGCCTGCCCAAGCACCTCGACGAGGAAGTCGCGCGCCTGCACCTCGAGAAAATCGGCGTCAAGCTGACCAAGCTTTCCGAAAAACAGGCCAAGTACCTCGGCATCTCTGCCGACGGCCCGTACAAGCCCGAGCATTATCGCTACTGAGCGAAGGCGAAATTAAGCGAAACCCATTAAACCAAAGCGCGCCCGAGTCGGGCGCGCTTTTTAATTGGGCAAAGTCGAAGATTGCCGCTTTTGGCGTGGGAGCTAATTTCGGCTGAAATCAACTCAATTGAGGTTTATAATACTATCAGCAAAGAAAATGAAAGCAGTGTACGCCCTTAGTTTATTTGTTGTTCTAACTTTTGCTGGCTGTGCTTCGATTCCTGAAGAGGAGCGAATCGGTACAGGTTTTAAGCCATTTTGGATAGCGTCTAATCCCAGGGAAAATATTTCATTAAAAAACGATTATACTGTTACTGTGATAGGTGGCAGTGGAATTCTTGGTGATTCGAAGCTCACATTGTTAAAAGGTGAGTATGAAGAGCACGGGGAAGATGCAGAGGGCGTTTACTATCGGCATAAAAATCAGGGAGTAATTCGAAGTGGAAATGCGGGTATAGCGGAAAAGGGAGGATTTTATATTCCCTTTGATGGAAAAGTGCGTTGGCGGGTGTGGCTTGTCCCACACATTGATCGAGATGCAATGATTGGCCTTTATGGGCCTGCTGGTGGGCTCATTTCTGAGCCTGATGCCAAAAGGACGGTGCTGGTATTATCGAACGTACTCGTCTCTGAAATGCAGGGCCTGAAGGATGATGTGATAAGCTTAAAAAAGGCACCTCGCCCGCCAGAGCCGGTGGCCAGCATTGGAGCTTCGGCTGTGAAGTAACATCGGGCCACTTTTCGGTTTGCTAGCCTTGTCTTAACTAATTTAATGATAGTATTTTAATGATATCGTCCTTCTTTTTCTGGCAATTCTAACCAAGTTAGTGTCCTTTGTTAGGTTAACCATGAGCTCAGAGCCCGTCGCGCCCAAGCCCCCCAATCCCAACGAACCGCTCAAAGCCGCGTCGAATTACCTCCGCGGCACGATCGCGCACGACCTGGCGGACACCTCCACGGGCGCCATCAGCGAAGAGAATTCGCAGCTCACCAAATTTCACGGCCTTTATCTGCAGGACGACCGCGACCAGCGCCTGGCGCTGAAGAAGGCCGGCAAGGAAAAGGCGTTTTCGTTCATGTTGCGCGTGCGCCTGCCCGGCGGGCGGTGCACCTCGAAGCAATGGCTCACGCTCGACCGACTCGCCGATGAGCGCGCCAACGGTTCGCTGCGCCTGACCACGCGGCAGACCTTCCAGTTTCACGGCATCCTCAAGGGCAACCTGCGTCCGCTCATCCAGGGCATGCACAAGGAGCTGGTCGACAGCATCGCGGCCTGTGGCGATGTGAACCGCAATGTCATGGCCGCGCCCAATCCCGAGCGCTCGCCCGTGCACCAGCAGGTTTACGAGCTCGCCCGCGGCTTCAGCGAATTCGCGCTCCCGAAAACGCGCGCCTACCACGAAATCTGGCTCGAGGACGAACTCGTCGCCGGCGGCGAGGCGAAGGTGGAGGACAACGAGCCGATGTACGGCAAGACCTACCTGCCGCGCAAATTCAAGGTCGGCTTCGCCGTTCCGCCGTCGAACGACGTTGACGTATTTTCCCAGGATCTCGGCTTCATCGCCATCGTCGAGAACGGCAAGCTCGCGGGCTTCAACGTCTGCGTCGGTGGCGGCCTGGGCATGAGCCACGGCAACGCCGAGACGTTTCCGCGCCTGGCCGACGTCATCGGTTTCATCACGCCCGACAAAATCAACGACGTGGGCTTCGCGGTCATCACCGCGCAGCGCGATTACGGCGACCGCACCAACCGCAAGCACGCGCGCCTCAAGTACACCATCGAGGACCGCGGCATCGCCTGGTTCAAGGCGGAGGTCGAGCGCCGCCTCGGCTGGGGCTTCGCGCCCGCGCGCCCGTACGAATTCACCACCATCGCCGACGAGTACGGCTGGCACCGCACGGCCGACGGCTCGTGGTTCTTCATGCTTTTCGTGCTCAGTGGTCGGATCAAGGACACGCCCGGCTGGCCGATGAAAACGGCGCTGCGCGAAATCGCGCAGATTCATGAAGGCGATTTCCGCCTGACGCCGAGCCAGAACCTTTCCATCAGCGGCGTGAGCGACGCGAAGAAAGCCGAGATCGAGCAGATCCTCGCCCGCCACGGCCTCGACAAGCAGAACCGCCAGTCGGCGCTGCGGCTCAACGCGCTTTCGTGCGTGGCGCTGCCGACCTGCGGACTCGCGCTGGCCGAGAGCGAACGCGCGCTGCCCGGCTTCCTGGACAAGCTCGAGACGGTCCTCGACCAGACCGGCCTGCGCGACGACGCGATCAGCATCCGCATGACCGGCTGCCCCAACGGCTGCGCGCGGCCCTACATCGCCGAGATCGGCCTCGTGGGCAAGGCGCCCAACAAATACGCGCTGTACCTCGGTGCGGACTACAACGGCCGCCGCTTGAACAAACTTTTTGCCCAGAGCATCACGCTGGACGACGCGGTCGCGCAGCTCACGCCGATCATCAAGCGCTATGCGACCGAGCGGAACGACGGCGAGCGCTTCGGCGATTTCTGCATGCGCACGGTGGTGCCGGCCGATGCGACGTTCCATTCGATCGGAACGCCGGTCGCCGCGAGTGCGTGATTTTTTAACGCAAAGACGCCAAGCGCGACCGACGCAAAGCAGGCGGGCTTTGAATTCAGAAGCCAGGAAGCCATGATTTTTTCTGGCTTCCCGGCTTTGGAATAAGCTCGGTTCTTCGTGGCTTGGCGCCCTGGCGTTAAATTCCTGACCAAGGCTACTGCGGGGTGAAGGTGAACTTGTCGGCCGTGAGATAGAACTGGGTGGCAGCCGAGTTTTTGCCCGTGACCGTCAGGACAATCGTGTGCTGGCCGGCGGCGAGCGTGACTGAGCCCAAGTTTGCAGTCAGGTAGGCCTGCGTCGTGGCGTACTGGTCGATCGTGCCGCCGACCGGAATGCCGTCGATCGTCACGGTATGCTGGCCGCGCGACGTATTGGTCTTGTAGCGAAACTGCACCTGGAACGTACCCGCTGGCATGTTCGGGTTCGTGGTCGTGAAGGTGATTTTCTGGCCCGCGGCGGTGGAGTTGAGGAATTCCACGACTCCGCCGCTGGCGTTGGCGTCGTTGCTGGTGCTGACCGTGGCGCCAGTTCCGACGGGCGACAGGCTTTCCGCCTCGAAGCTGATTGGCGGTTCGCCGATGATGTAAGTGGCGGTGCTGATCGGGCTGAATGCGCCGGTGCCGGGCAGGTAGGCGATCGCTTTGAGGGTGGTGGTGGCGCTCACGATCACCGCGGGGGGATAGATCGTACCGGTCGTTATGGTGGGCGTGCTGCCGTCTGACGTATAGCGGATGACGGCGCCCGGAGTGCTTGAGGTGATTGTGACCGATTGTGTAGTCGCATAGACACCGCCCGGTGGACTGAAGACGGGCGCCGCTACCTGGACTGGCCCGGGAGTCAGGGTAAAGGAATCCGCGGTCACGAAGAACTGGGTCGAGGCAGAATTTTTGCCCGCGACCGTCAGGGTGATGGTATGCGTGCCATTCGTGGCGAAAGTCAGGGTGCCGGTATTCGCCGTCAGGAAAGCGGGGGTCGTGGAATATTGGTCGATGGTGGGGCCGAGATTGGCTCCGTCGATCGTCACGCCAACGATGCCGCGGTCGGGGCCGGTCTTGTAACGGAACTGGAATTGGTAGATGCCGGCGGAAATGCTCGGCGTGGTCCAGGTCAAAGCCTGGCCGGCCCCCGTGGTTTCAGCGAGCACGTAAGCTCCGCCGCTGGCATTGGGATCGTCGATGATGCCGATGGGCCCGTTGCCCGAGAACGCGATGCTTTCGGCTTCCAGGACGATCGGAAGGCTGCCAGGATTGATCGTATAGGTGGCGATCGCCACCGGGCTGTCAGTCATGCCGTTGGCATAGGCGATGGCCTGCAACGTGGTCGTACTGGCGATATTCACCGGCCCGGAATAAATCGTGCCAACGGTTTCGCTAGGTAGGGTGACGGCATCCGTCGTGTAGCGGATGAAGGCGCCGCTGGTGGGCGTAGTTATGGTCACGAGCTGTGAGCTCGAATAAACCCCGCCGCTGGGATTGAAGACGGGTGCACCTACCGGGCTCGATACGAGTTTCAGGATGAAGCAGTCCGCGGTGATGTAGAACTGAGTTGCGGCGGAATTTTTGCCGGTCACCGTCAGTACGAGGGTGTGCGAGCCGTTTGCTGCGAAAGTCACGTTCCCCAGGTCCGCCGTCAGGTAGGCTTGGGTCGTGGCATACTGGTCGATGGTGCCCCCGACTTGCGTGCCGTCGATCTTCACGGTGTTCTTGCCGCGGCTGGTATTGGTTTTGTAGCGGAACTGCAGCTGATAGGTCCCGGCGGCGAGGCTCGGCGTGGTCATGGTCAGGGTCTGGCCGGCTGCGGTGGAATTGAGAAACACAACCTTGCCGCCGCTGGCATTGGGGTCGTCAACAATGCTCACGAGGCCGCCCGCGTGCACCATATTTTCCGCTTCGAAGGTGAGCTGGATCGGAAGTTGGGCGCGTGCGGAGGGGAGGAAAGCCAGGGTGGAAATAACGAGGGCTGCACAGGCTGCAGCCCGGACATTCAGCCATTGCAGGGAGGCGTGGCAAAAGCCGGCGTGATATGGGGTATTCATGACAATTCATGCTTGGTAGGCATGATTTTATCTTTCGGGAGGGTTTTGGGGTTTGGGGGAGTCACTAAGTTCACTAATGAATCCCTAGTTCATAAATGAATCTTATTGCAAATTGCTGTCAATAAAAAATCTCTTTTCGAATGATCAAACTGAAGACCATTCGCCAAAGATTCAGGGCAGGGGGCTCTCCTCCGGAATAGTCGGTATTTCAGCATCCGCAAACTGTCGCAGGGTGGTTCCGACAAATTTACCCTTGGGCCACGGACGTTCACGCTATGCGCGAAATAGCCGGGATGGCGTACCCGGTAGCTTATGCCTTGGGGCTGTCCGACGTGAAACAGGGTGGGAGAGCAATTGCGGAATGTTTGTATCAACAAGCGGGGCAAATTGAATCTGCCCCGATCCCGGAAGCTGCTTGTCCAACGACGGATGCTCCGCCGTTTTTTTTCTTCTGGTCGGCTGTGCGTCGGGACACAACACTGCGGCCGGATGAAACCAGGTGACCCCAATGGAAGCGTCTTTGCTGGCCCAACTTTGGGTATCAACGTCTATGGCCGGTGGTTGTAATCCCGGACGCAGATGAAAAGGCGCGGGATCATACTTTTATTCGCGGCCGGTTGCGCGCTTTGCTTCGCCGGCGTGGGCGTTCCGTCCGAACTCTCTGAGGCCGCGAAGGATGGTGCCCTTAATCAGGTGCCCAAGGAATGGCTGACGCAGGAAAACCTCGTGCGTGGGGACAAGGATGGCGTCACGCCCCTCCATTTGGCAGCTCGCAATGGCCACCTCGACCAAATCCCCGCCGCATTTCTCACTCCGCAAAATCTCGCTCTAAAAAACCGCCAGGGTTTCACTCCGCTGCAGTTGGCCGCGGGGAACGGCCATCTTGACCAGATCCCCCGGAAGCTCCTCACCACGGAAAATCTCACCACCGGAAAAAACGGTGGCCTCACCGCCTTTCACTACGCATCACAAAACGGCCATCTCGATCAAATTCCCGCCGAACTTCTCACGTCGGCCAATCTGACCCTGAAAGACGGGGAGGGCGCCACGCCCCTGCACTACGCCGCGGAGAATGGCCACCTGGACCAGGTTCCTCGCGAACTCCTGACGCAGGCAAATCTTACCCTCCAGAACAACGACGGACTCACCCCGTTGCATCTGGCTGCCCGCCGGGGCCACCTTGACCAGATACCCGGGCCGCTCCTCACCCGGAATAACCTGACGATCAAGGGCAAAAACGGCGAAACCGCCCTCCGCTCCGCGCTCCAATTCCGGCTCGACCAGATTCCGGAGGAAGTTCTCACCCAGGAAGATCTCACCTTTCAGGGCAAGGACGTGGCGACCCCGCTCCATCACGCGGCCGCGCAGGGCCACCTCGATCACATCCCCAGGAAGTTTCTCACGCAGGAAAACCTCACGCTTCCGGACAACAACGGCGCCACGCCGATCCAGTGGGCCGCGGTCAACGGCCATCTCGACCAAATCCCGCCCGAGCTCCTGACGCAGGCGAACCTTGCGCGCAAAGACGAGGAAGGGGACACCTGCTTCCATGTCGCTGCCGTGGGCGGCCATCTCAACCAGATTCCGGTGAAGCTTCTCACCAAGGAGAACTTGAGCCGTCCCAACGAGGCCGGCGTCACTCCGTTGCACGCGGCTGCCGAAAACGATCACCTCGATCAGATTCCCCAGCCGGTGCTGCTCGACCCCGAGTGCCAGGCCCTCATCGGAAAATAGCTGCGGATTTTTGCCCGTCAGGGGGAGGAAAGCTGGCGGAGAGAGGGGAATTGGCTCGCGTTGCTCGGGGCTGACGCCCTCAACCTGCGGTTGCCCCATATCCCCTTTCTGTAACGGGGAACGGCGGCGCTGCCATCATTTGCGCCTTGCGCAAAGCTGGCGGAGAGAGGGGGATTCGAACCCCCGGTAGGATTTTACTCCTACAACGCTTTAGCAAAGCGCCGCTTTCGACCACTCAGCCATCTCTCCGGAAGCGAGAGGTCAGCGAAAGCGCCCCGTGCGACAAGGGCAAGGCGGTTTTTCTGCAATGCTCAGGTTTCGTCGTCGTCCTCGACCGGACGCTCGAGCTCGCTGCGGCACTCGTTCATGACGCGCAGCCAGATTTCGCGCAGGTCGAAGAGGCGGGGCAGGGCGTCTTCGCGGAACTCGGCTGCGGCCGGGTGATGGGCGGCGGCGCGTTCGTCGAGCAGGGCCAGGGAGGCGTTGATCTCGCGCAGGGCACGCTTGAAAAGGCTGATGGCCATCGCGTAGTCGCCGAGGTCGAGCGCCTGGATCGCAAGGGCGGACTGCTGTTCGCCGCGGTGCAGGGTGGTCTGAAAGGCGAGGGCCAGCGGCTGGTCGACCTTGTCTGCATCGGCGGCGAGGCGCAGCCAAGCCTGCGTGAGGCCGAGATAGATGGCCTTGGTGGCGATGAAAACCGGATTGCGGTGGAGCGTGTAAGGCTCGAGGTCGAACTCGCCGGGATTGGCGGGCGTGGCGTCGGCGGCTTCCTCTGTCTCGTCGACATCCTCGGCGCCCCAGACCTGTTCGTCCCAGCCCATCAGGTGCGCCACCTCATCGATGCGCTCGGACTGGTGCTTCAGGCGTTCGTAGTGCGTAAGGTAGCGGCGAATGACGGCGTCCTGCTCGCGTAAATAGTTTTCCCAGTCGAACTCATTCCATGCAAGTTCGCCGCGCTCGTCCCACTCACCATCCGGGAGGCTGTCAGAATCGAAATCGCTCATGCTGCGAAAAAAAACTATGTCCGAAAGCGGACAAACGCAACGAAAAATCCGACGCGCATCGCAAAATAGCGGCGAAAATTTTTGCAGATTGAAGGCGGCAACACCGCTGCGCTAGAGTGCGCGTTTCCATCATGCCGGAGGTTCACCATGAGACCGTGTTTTTTTCCGGGCGCGTGCAAGGCGTCGGGTTTCGTTATGCAGCCCTGCAGGTCGCGAAGGAATTCGAGGTGGCGGGCTACGTGATGAACCTGCCCGACGGCCGGGTGCAATTGGAAGCCGAAGGCAGGGCGGACGAAGTGGAGGCATTCATCACCGCGGTGGGGGAGCGCATGCATGGCTATGTCCGCAAAGCCGAACGCAGCGGGCAGCCGCGCGCGGCGCAATTCCAAGGCTTCCAAATCAGGTAAAAAAGCCGGTTTCCGCTTGCATGGAGGGGTGAATTGTTTTCTTATATATGTTTATCTGTTTACTCAACAAAGCATGGCCGAACCGAGTCACCTCCATCCTACCTTTGACCGTCTGCTCTCCCGGGCGGAGAAGGAGGCGCGGCTGCGCCAGCGGGCGCGGGTGGTATGGCTTTATGGCTTGAGCGGGTCGGGCAAAAGCACACTGGCCAACGCCCTGGAGCGCCAGCTGCAGGCCGAGGGGTTCACGACCCATCTGCTCGACGGCGACAACGTGCGCACCGGCCTCAACCGTGACCTCGGCTTCAGCGACGCCGATCGCGCGGAAAACATCCGCCGGGTGGCCGAGGTGGCGAAGCTTTTCGTCCAGGCGGGCGTCGTGGTTATCGCGGCGTTCATCACGCCCCAGCGCGCATTGCGCGAACTGGCCCGCGGCATCGTGGGCGCGGAGGATTTTCTGGAGGTCTACGTAGCCGCCTCGTTCGAGGCCTGTGCGCGGCGCGACCCGAAGGGGCTTTACGCCAAGGCCGGCGCCGGGCAGGTGCGGCAGTTTACCGGCCGCGACTCGGCTTTCGAACCGCCCGCCCCAGGCGACACGGCGCTGGTGATCGACACCGAGGCGAGGTCACCGGAGCGCTCGCTGGAAACCCTGCACGCCTTCGTGGCGCCGAAGATCCGTTTTTCATGAGTTCCTACAATCTTACGCATCTCGCCCAGCTTGAGCACGAGGCGGTTTTCATCATGCGCGAAGTCGCGGCGCAATTCGAGCGGCCGGCGCTGCTGTTTTCCGGCGGCAAGGACTCCATTGTGATGGTGCGCCTGGCCCAGAAGGCATTCTGGCCGGCGAAGTTTCCGTTTCCGCTCGTGCACATCGACACGGGCCACAATTTCGAGGAGACGATCGCGTTTCGCGACAAGCTCGTGCGGCAGACGGGCGCGCGGCTGATCGTGCGCTACGTCGAGGACTCGATCAAGCGCGGCCGCGCCGTCGAGGAGAAAGGCCCGAACCCTTCGCGCAATTCCCTTCAGACCGTCACGCTGCTTGACACGATCGAGGAGCAGAAATTCGACGCCTGCCTCGGCGGCGCCCGGCGCGACGAGGAGAAGGCGCGCGCGAAGGAGCGCTTTTTTTCACATCGCGACGAGTTCGGCCAGTGGGACCCGAAAAACCAGCGGCCGGAGCTGTGGAACCTTTTCAACGGCCGCAAGAACCATGGCGAGAATTTCCGCGTTTTTCCGCTCTCTAACTGGACCGAGATGGACGTGTGGCAGTACATCGCGAAGGAAAATCTCGAGATCCCTTCGATCTACTTCGCGCACGACCGCGAAATCGTGAAGCGCGGCGGCATGTTGCTGGCGAAGTCGCCGTTCATCACGCTGCTCGACGGGGAACGCTACGAGCCGAAGCAGGTGCGCTTCCGCACGGTCGGCGACGCCACCTGCACGGGCGCGGTTGAGTCGGGCGCGGCGACGCTGACGGAAATCATCCAGGAAGTCGCCTCCGCGCGCCTGACCGAGCGCGGCACGCGCGCCGACGACAAGCGTTCCGAGACCGCGATGGAAGACCGCAAGAAAGCCGGGTATTTTTGATGGGAGTTTTAACGCAAAGACACGAAGGCGCAAAGAATCCGGGGTTTGATCTGGATGAAAATGCCCTCAGCCGGGTGGCCGTGGAAGCGGCGATCGAGGTGCATCGCGTGCTCGGAGGCCCAGGCTTACTGGAGGGCGTTTATGAAGAGGCGTTGGTCGAGGAATTACAGCTTCGCGGTTTGACGGTCGAACGGCAGCAGCCCGTTCCCATTGCTTACAAAGGAAAAGTCCTGGCCACACCGCTTCGCTACGACCTGCGCCTCAATCAACTCATGCTGGTCGAGGTCAAGGCGGTGACCGATTATAATCCAATTTTTGAAGCACAGATGCTGACCTATCTGCGGCTTACCAATCTGAAGCTCGGCCTCGTCATTAATTTTGGCGAGCGCTTGGTGAAAAACGGAATCCACCGGGTCGTTAACGGCCTATGACTCTTTGCGTTCCCTGCGTCCTTGCGCCTTTGCGTTAAAAATTTCCCATGTCCACCGCCACCACCGACACGACCAACTACCTCAACATGGACCTGCTCCGCTTCACTACGGCGGGCAGCGTGGATGACGGCAAGAGCACGCTCATCGGCCGCCTCCTCTACGACTCGAAGGCCATCTTCGAGGACCAGCTCGAGGCGCTGGAGCGCGCGACCGAGCAGCGCGGCGAGGAAAACCTCAACCTTTCGCTGCTGACCGACGGCCTGCGGGCCGAGCGCGAGCAGGGCATCACGATCGACGTGGCCTACCGCTATTTTGCCACGCCGCGGCGCAAGTTCATCATCGCCGACACGCCCGGCCACATCCAGTACACGCGCAACATGGTCACGGGCGCCTCGACGGCCAACCTGGCGATCGTGCTGGTGGATGCGCGCAAGGGCGTCGTCGAGCAGACCTGCCGCCATTCGTTCATCGCGTCGCTGCTGCGCATTCCGCACCTCATCCTGTGCGTGAACAAGATGGACCTCGTGGAGTACAAGCAGGAGATTTACGACGAGATCGTGGCCAAATTTTCGGAGTTCGCTTCGCGGCTCGAGATTCCCGACATCAAGTTCATCCCGATCAGCGCGCTGCATGGCGACAACGTCGTCGACAAGTCGGTCAACATGCCCTGGTACCAGGGCGGTTCGCTCCTTTATGCATTGGAAACAGTCTACATCGGCAGCGATGCGAACCATGTCGATCCGCGCTTTCCCGTGCAGACGGTGATCCGGCCCAATAACGACGAGCATCACGATTTTCGCGGGTTCGCCGGCCGCATCGCCGGCGGCGTGTTCAAGACCGGCGACGAGGTGCTCGCGCTGCCGAGCGGACTCACCACGCGCATCACCGGACTGCATGTGCACGGCCAGCCGGCGCCCGAGGTTTTCTCGCCCATGTCGGTGGTGATGACGCTGGCCGACGAAATCGACATCAGCCGCGGCGACATGATTGTGAAGCCGAACAACCAGCCGCAGGTGAGCCAGGACGTGGAGGCGATGATCTGCTGGTTCTCCGAGAAGAAGCTCCAGCCCGGTGGAAAATACATCCTGCGCCACACCACGCGCGAGGTGAAGTGCGCGATCAAGGACGTGCGCTACAAGGTCAACATCAACACGCTGCACCGCGTGGAGGGTGACACGGAGATCGGCATGAACGACATCGGGCGCATCCACCTGCGCACGGCCAAGCCGCTGTTTTTCGACGCCTACAAGCGCAACCGCAACACCGGCAGCCTCATCCTGATCGATGAATTCACCAATGCCACTGTTGGGGCCGGCATGATCCTTTACACGGACGGTCACGAAGGCGCGTCCGAGAAACCTTTTGTTGAAATGGGCGGCCTGTGAACACGGCTCCCCAACCTTCCCGTGTGCGCATCTGGCTGATGGCAGCCCGGCCGCGCACGCTGGCGGCGGCGTTCGCGCCCGTCCTGGTTGGCTCGGCGCTGGCCTGGCGCGAGGGCGGATTCAAATGGCCGGCTGCGCTGGGCTGCCTTGGCTTCGCCCTGCTCGTGCAGATCGGCACCAACTTCGCCAACGACTACTATGATTTTGTGAAAGGTGCGGATACGGCTGAGCGCGTCGGCCCGCGGCGCGCGGTGGCAAGCGGGCTGGTCGCGCCGGCGGTGATGCGCCGGGCGATGTGGCTGGTTTTCGCGCTCGCATTTGCGGTCGGGCTGACGCTGCTGCACTACGGCGGCTGGCCGCTGCTGGTGGTCGGTGTGGTGAGCATTGCGTGCGGCCTGGCCTACACCGGCGGGCCGTTTCCGCTCGGCTATCACGGGCTGGGTGACATTTTCGTCTTTGTCTTTTTCGGACTCGTGGCGGTGGGAACGACCTTCTTTGTCCAGACCGGACATCTGGGCGTCAACGCACTCATCGCCGGCGCGGCCGTCGGCGCGCTCGCGACCAACATCCTCGTCGCGAACAATTATCGCGATGCAGAAACCGACGCGAAGGCCGGCAAGCGGACGCTGGTCGTGCGGTTGGGCAAGCGTTTCGCGCACGTGCAGTTCGCCCTCCAGCATGCTGTGGCGCTGGCTGCGGTGCTGCTGCTGGCGGAGCGCCTGGCCCTGCGGCCGGAGTGGCTGAAAGCGGCGGGCTCCCTCCTGACGGGGATCGTCTTGTGGCAGAACGGATGGTTTGCGTTCGCAAACACCCCCGACCGGCTGATCGGCCTGCTTAACGGGACCGCCCGCTACATCGTGCTTTACTCGGTGGTGCTGACGACCGGCCTCGTGTGGTGGTGAGGCCGGCGCGCGCGGTCAGATCTTGGCCAGCAGTTTTTCCTTCAGAGCGGCCTTCGGCAGGAGGCCGACGATCTGTTCCACGAGCTGGCCGCCCTTGAAGAGGAGCATGGTCGGGATGGCGCGGACGCCGTATTCGGCGGCGACGGCGTCATTGTCGTCTACATTGACCTTGGCGATCTGCACCTTGCCGTCGAGTTCGGCAGCAAGCTCGTCGAGGATTGGCGCAATGGCCTTGCACGGGCCGCACCAAGGAGCCCAGAAATCGACGAGCAGGGGGGTCGCAGCGGAGGCCACAGTGGACTTGAAGCTTTCAGAAGTGAGGTTGGTGATTTTGTCGGACATGGTGTTTACAGATAAGGTTGCCAGCGCGGGCGATTCGTCAAGCGGCGCGGTCAGCGTGGCGTGGACCTGTGGAGGATTTCCGCGAGCTCCTTTGGCTCGACGGCGGCGAGCGGTTTGCGGCGACGCTTCAGTTCCTCGAAGGTCTTCACGACGGTCTCCGTCATCTTCTCGTGCGTCTCGGCCGAGCCGCCGAGGATGGCAAAACTTTCGCCGGTGGTAACGCGCTTGTGGCCGTCGTCGTTGTCCAGGCCGACGCCGAGAAGGCCGGCCGCGCGGCGCGGGCGCTTGGGGGCGGATTTCTTCTTCACACCGTCACGGTGCTGGGGTCGGCCGGAGTGGCAAGTGCGTTTTCCTCCACGGCGCTGCAGACGATGTCGGCGAAGGCCTCGTCCTGCTGCAGGCGGAGCTTTTTGAGCCGGGTGAGCTCGAGCACGGCGAGAAAGGTGGCGATGAACGTGCGCAGGGAAACCTTTTCGGTGAAGAGCTGGGAAAACACGAAGGTGCGCTGTGTTTGCAGGCGGCCGAGGAGCATCTCCATCTGGTCGGCGACGGTGATGTGCTCGTCGTGGATCTCGCCGACGACGAGTTTCTCGGCGAGGCGGCGCAGGACGATGTTGAAGGTGTTCCACAGGTCGATGCGGTCCACATGCTTCAGCGGGCGCTCGAGCGGGTCGCCGGCGAGCGTCGAGACGTAACGATCGAGGAGGTTCTGCTTCTCGAGGGCGATCTCGCCGAGGCGCGCCGCGGCCTCCTTGAATTTTTTATACTCAAGCAGCTGATGGACGAGTTCCCAGCGCGGATCCATGTCGTCCTCTTCGGCGTTGGGATCGATCGCGGCCTGGCCGCGGGGCAGCAACATGCGGCTTTTGATTTCCATGAGCGTCGCGGCCATGACGAAGAACTCGCCGGCCAGCTCGAGGTCGAGCTGCTGCATGGCGCGGAGCGCCTCGAGGTACTGGCGCGTGACGGACTCGATGGGAATGTCGTAGATATCGAGCTCGTTCTTGCGAATGAGGAAGAGCAGCAGGTCGAGCGGGCCTTCGAAGACCTGGAGCTTGATGCGATAATCGGAATCGGGAACCACGTGGCGATGCTTGAGGTGGTGCGCGGCTCGGCAACGGAAAAATCATCCCACCCGGCGCAGCGAGGCGACGAAGAACCCGTCGGTGTCGTGCAGGGCGGGGAGGAAAGTGAGGCCGGGGCCGTCAAACCGGGCGCCGAAGATGCGGGCGAAGGGGGCCGGCGCAAACTCGCGCTGGGCGGCGAGGAAGGCGAGGACGACGTCCTCGTTTTCACGGCGGCTGAGCGAGCAGGTGGCGTAAACGAGTCGGCCGCCGGGGCGCACCCGCGAGGCGAACTGGAGGAGGAGCTCGAGCTGTTTGCGCGCGGCTTCCTCGACGTGCTCTGGTTCGGTGGACCACTTCAAATGCGGCGCGCGGCGCCAGGTCCCCGAGCCGCTGCAGGGCGCATCGACGAGCACGCCATCGTAGGCCGGCGCGGTGCGCACGCCCAGCACGGTGATGTTTTTCAGGCCGGCGCGCGCGCCGCGCGCGCGGAGCTCGCGCAGGGCGTCGGCCCGGATGTCATGAGCGTCGACGTGGCCGCGCGGGCCGGTGATCGCGGCGAGCTGGAGCGTCTTGCCACCTGCGCCGGCGCAGGCATCGAGCCAGCGGCCGCCGGGCTCGATGCCGATGGTTTCCAGGATCAACTGCGAGCCGAGGTCCTGGATTTCGACCAGGCCGGACTGGTAGCTGCGCGTTTTGGTGAGGTCGGCCTCGGAGAGCAGCTCGATGGCGCCGGGCAGCACGGCGGTGCGGCGCCAGGTCCATTCATGCTCGCTCATTTCATCGAAAAGAGGCTGCGGGTCGGGGGTTTGCAGGCGCAGCCAGCGCGGCGCGCGGCTGAGCACGGCCTCGAGCTGCGGCGAGGAGAAAATGGCGGCGCAGTGCGGGCGGAACCAGAGCGGCAGGGGCGGGCCTTCGGCGTGAAGGAACTCGGCCCGGCCTGCGATAGTCGTGGGCAGCGGCGGCATGTCGCCGCTGAGCGCGGCGCGGAGCTCGTGGGTGACCGGGGTGTCGGCGGCGAGCCAGGCGATGGCGCGGACGGTGGCGTCGGGTTTTTTGGCGAGGCGCGGTTCCACCCAGGACCAGTAGCGGATGGCAGTGTAAAGCAGCTCGCGGTAAAGGCGGCGGTCGCGCGCGCCGAAAGCGCGGTTTTGCGCGAGCAGCTTCTGGATGCGCGCAGGCAGGGCCCGGTCCTCGCGCACGTGGGGACGCAGGCGTTCGAGGAGGCGCAGGAAGTTCTTCTGCTGGTTGCGGATTAAGCTGGAGGGCGCATTCATGGCAGCCGCACGAGGCGGGCACCAAGGTTGGGTAATCAAAATTTGAGCAGCTCGATTTCCAGGTTGAGGCCGAAGTGGCCCTGGCGCTTGTCGCCGTTCAGGAACGCGATTTCGTAGTGGATGCGCCAGGTGTTGTGGAGGTTTTGCTGGAGATCGACGACCTGCTGGTCGAAGCGGCGGAGGCGGGCGTCATAACTGAGGCGTTCGACCACCTCATAGGCCTCATTGATCCGCTCGTGGTATTCGAAGCCGTAATCCTCGAGCTGGCCGCGGAGGAAGTTGTTGAAAAAGCTGAATGAGCGCTGTGCGCCGTCGCGGATGGTGAAGCCGGTATCGAGTTCGCGGTGCTGGCGCTGCTGGGGGGTGAAAATTTCCAGGGCATTGAGCTCCAGCCAGTTTGCGGGCGTGGCGTCGAGCTCGGTCTGGATTTGGGAAAGGGGCTTGTCGCCGGGAACCCGGCTGAAGCGGAGGTCGTCGGCGATGTTGAGGCGGAGCAGGTCGCGCGAGCCGTAATGCGGGTCGCGGGTCTGCAAAATATTGTCGAGTGCGAAACGCAGCGTGTCGGTCCGGTGCAGCTGGTCGACGTTGCGCATGTCGCCGAGGTCGAGCGGTTGCAGATAGGGCGAGAAGGTGTCGCTGTCGATGGGCGGGATGTAGCGCTGCCCGCGCTCGGCCTCGGGGATGTAGCGGTAGGAGATTTCCGGCGTGAACAGGTGGCGGAGGCCGTCGATGTGCCAGCGCTGGTTTTTGTAATCCCATGTGCCGCTGGTGTGCAGCTCGGCGTCGAAGCCCACTTCGCCGAGGGTGCGGGTATAGGTGTCGCGGCCGTCCATCGCCCGCGCGTAATAAGTGAGCCGGCCGCCGGCGACCGGCGTGAAGGTGAACCAGTTCACCGGCGAGATGGGCCGGACGAGCTCGTAGAACGCATCGTAGCGGTTGCTATGCAGCGTCGGGCTGGTGAACAAAGAATCCTCGCGCAGCACGGCGGCGCTGGCCGAGAAGCGCTCGTAAAAGCCCCCGCCGACGGCGAGGGGCAGCAGGTCGAAGCGAATCTCGGGCAGGCGTTCCTGCACTTCATGGAAGTTGTTCGGATGAAAGCGCGTGAAGGCGGAAATGACGTAGTTCTGCCCGGAGTAGTCGGTCTCGAGGAAGTTGTCCGGCACCTGCAGCGGATAAAATTCACGCGGGCGGAAATCGCGCAGGACTTCCGAGTCGCTCCAGTAATTGACGTTGCCGAGCAGCGCGAAGTGGTCGCCGATGCTTTGCAGGTGCTGCCACTCGAAATAGCCGCGGTTTTCCGGCACCGGCCGGCCGAGGATGTCGGTGCCCTTGTCGCCGTGGTCGTTGATGAAGCCGGAGTGAAAAACCCCGCTTAACTCCTGGTCTCCGCCATCGTAAGCGTAGGTGCCCGAGGGCCCGAACATGAAGCCGCGGTCACTGTAGAAGTCGAGGTTGCCGCCGAGTTTCGTGCTGGGGGTGATCGGCACGTGCAGGCCGATGCCGGCGTAGGCCCCGAGGGTGCTGCGATACCCGACCGTCGTATCAAAATAGGAAAGCAGGGGATCATTGATGCGCTCGTCCAGGTGCGGCAGCGTGAGCGGCCGCACGGAGCCGATGCCGATGCTGGGATGATCGGCGCTCAGGCTTTTTCCCGGATCGTAAGTCAACGTGTCGGCATGCAGCGTGGGCGCAAAGGGTTCCGGCTCGTTGAGGGTCACGGTGGCGTTTTTGAACGTGATCTCGGACTTCGTCCCTGCAGCCGAGTCGGCCGAGATATAGACGGGAAATTCGCCGAGCCGTACTTTCTCGACCTGGAACAATCCATCGGTGAGGCGGTAGCTCAGGCGGTCGGCCAGCACCCGTTGCGGGCCATGTGTGAGCACAACATGACCGGTGGCGACGGCCACCTGGGTTATTTTGCTGTACCGGATCTGGTCGGATGTCAGCACGGTGGTGCCGTAAACCAGCTGGGCGCCACCCGAGATGACGGTTTCCTGCGTGGCCTGGTCATAGTTGAAGTTTTGCCCGCTAAAATCCGGCAAGACAGGCGCGGCGCGCAGGACGGCGGCAAATAAGAACGGGGCAAGCAAACAACGTCGCATTGAAAGCGGGCGAGCTAAGCGGCAGTCCGACCCGCTAGCAAGCTTGAGTGCACGGGGTGCACTTTTCGCTTTTCCACCGGGCCGGCTGGGGCCATTGTGCCGGCCCTCACGCCCGTTTGCCCATGCCCCGTTCCCTCCGCCGATCCTCCGCGCTTTACGAAATGACCCAGCTCAGGGCGGAAATCCGCGCACTCGGCAGTGTGCTCGGCCGTGTGATCACGCGGCTCGAGGGGCAGGAGACCTTCAATACCGTCGAGCGCCTGCGCCTGCGGGCCAAGGCCAGCCGCGCCGGCGATCCGCAGGCGGCGGAGGATCTGGCTGCGACCGTGGCGGCGTTCGCCCCCGACCAGGCTTTCAACCAGGCCATGGCCTTCACGCTCTATTTCGAGCTGGTCAACCTGGCCGAGGAGAATTTCCGCATCCATCTGCTGCGTGAACGCCGGGCGGCGCGGCAGGCCGCCGGTTCCGCGGACGTGCGGCCCGTCCGTGAATCCATCGAGGCCGCCGTGCTGGAATTGAAAAAGCGCGGCGTCACGGCCGAGGCGATGCAGGCGATGGTGGACCGCGTGGGCATCGAGCTGGTGTTCACCGCCCATCCGACCGAATCGAAGCGCCGCACGCTCCTGACCAAGCTCAGCCGCCTCGGCCAGCTTCTGCGCCAGCGCAGCGACCCGGCGCACAACGAACTGGGCGCTTTCGACCCCGCCTGCATCGAGCGAGAGATCACCTCGCTGTGGCTCACCGACCGCAGCCGCGCGGCGCAGCCGGAGGTCACCGATGAGGTGCGGACCGGCCTCTGGTACTTTGACAAGACGCTCTGGCACACGCTGCCAGGCCTGCAAGATGACTTCGAGCGCGCGCTGGCGCGGCATTATCCCGGCGTGCGTGCGCCCGTCCGCTGGCTGACCTTTGGCTCGTGGATCGGCGGCGATCGCGACGGCAACCCAAATGTCACCGCGCGTGTCACCGCCGAGACGCTGGTGCTGCACCGCCGTCTCGCGCTGGAAAAAATCGGACTAGGCGTCCGCGATCTGGCCCGCCTGCTTACCGTTTCCACGCGGCGCGACGCGATTTCAGCGCGGCTGAAAAAGCTTTTGAAGGAAAACCGCCATCTCAGCACGCACGTTGAGGCGCTGGCCAACCGTTACCCGACCGAGCCGTATTGCCAGCTGCTCGACGGCCTGGGCGAGCGCGTGGCCCTAGCCGTCGACGAGATGGGCGAAACAGCTGTGCTGGCCACGTCCGATGAACTCTGCCTGAACCGCGAGACGGTCGAGGAGACCCTCGGGGCCATTCATGACAGCTTGGACGCGGGTCGCGGCGCGGCCCTGACGGGCGGCGAATTGCGCGATGCGCAGTTGCAGCTGGAAGTTTTCGGTTTGCACGTGGCGCGGCTCGACCTGCGCCAGCATTCCGCGCGGCACGAAGCGGCGGTGGCGGAGATTTTTGCCGCCACGGGCGGCCCGGAAAACTATGCGAAGTTGAACGAAGGGGAAAAAATCGCCGCGCTCGGCGAGGCGCTGGCCCGCGTGGAACCGCTGACCGCGGCGGCGCTGGAAAAACTCAGCGCGGCCACTGTCGACGTGGTTGAACCGCTGCGCCTGGTCGCCCGTGGCGGCGCGAAATTCGGGCCGCAGGCGCTCGGCATCTATATCATCAGCATGACCGATGGCGTCTCCGATGTGCTGGAGGTGGCGCTTCTGCAGCGGCTGGCGGGTTCGGCGCTGCCCATTGCGCCGCTCTTCGAGACGCTCGACGACCTGGAGCGGGCGCCGCAAATCCTCGCCGCGCTTTTCGCGCAGCCGAGTTACGCGCCGCTGCTCGAACGCGACCGCCGCCACCAGCACGTGATGCTGGGCTATTCGGACAGCAACAAGGACTGCGGCTATCTCACGGCCAACTGGGCGCTCTATCAGGCGCAGGAGACGATCGCTCGCGTGTGCCATGAGTGCGGCGTGCGCGTGACGCTTTTTCACGGCCGGGGCGGCAGCATCGCCCGCGGCGGCGGCCCGGCGGCCAAGGCCATCCTCGCCCAGCCGGTCGGGCTGCGCGACGGCGGCATCCGCGTGACCGAGCAGGGCGAAGTACTCTCGACGCGCTACCATGATCCCGACCTGGCGCACCGCATCCTCGAACAGATGGCCTATGGCGTGTTGCTTGGCACGCATGCGGCGCAAACGGAAACGAGCGTGCCCGCCGAGTGGCGCGAAGCAATGGAGGCCATGTCCGCCGCGGGCTACGCGGCCTACCGTGCGCTCGTGCATGACGACCCGGAATTTTTGATTTTTTGGAAGCAGGCCACGCCCATCGACGAAATCAGCCAGCTCAAGCTCGGTTCGCGTCCGACCTACCGCCGCGCCACGCAGAGCGTCGATGACCTGCGCGCGATTCCCTGGGTATTTTCATGGATGCAGAGCCGGTTTGTCTTCCCCGGCTGGTTCGGCCTCGGCTCGGCGCTCGAGGCGGTGCTGAAGCGTGGCGCTAAGGGTAAAAAACTTTTGCGGGCGATGCATGCCGCGTGGCCGTTTTTCCAGACCACGATTGACAATGCGCAGTTGAGCATGCGGAAAGCTGACATGAAGATCGCCGCGCTTTATAGTTCGCTCGTCGAGGACGAAAAAATCCGCCGGCGCATCTTCGCCCTGCTTGAGGCGGAATTTGCCCGCACCGAGGCGGCCATCCTCGCAGTGACGTCGCAGAAACAGCTTCTCGGCAAGGAGCCGGTCCTGCTGCGCTCGGTGCAGTTGCGCAATCCCTACATCGATCCGCTGAATTACATCCAGGTCGAAATGATGCGCCGCCTGCGCACCGCGAAAAATCCCGAGGCGGACGAAAAGGCGGCCCTGCACGCGGTCATCGAGCTGACCATCAACGGCATTTCGGGCGGCTTGAAAAATACGGGCTAGACGGCGACGGTGCCGTCCGGCACGTTCTCCTTTCCTCTCCGCGCGTGATTCTTTCCAAGCCAGAACTGAAGGCGTTTCTTGAAGCGAAACACGCCACGCCGCATGACCGGCTTGGCATGCATCCACACACGCATGCGCGCAGCCACGGCCTGGTCGTGCGGGCCTTTCTGCGCGAGGCGGAGCGGTGTGCGGTGGTCGAGATCGACAGCGGCGAGGCCTGGGCCATGACGCGGCTGGCGGATGAGGGCTTTTTCGAGGTGTTTATCCCGCGCAAAAAATCCGTCTTTCGCTACCAGCTGCGGGCGGTGTTCCGCAACGGCGAGACGCGGCAGTTTTATGATCCCTATGCGTTCCTGCCGACGCTGGGTGAGCAGGACCTTTATCTTTTTAACGAGGGCAACGAGCACCGCGCCTACGAAAAGCTGGGCGCGCATCTCCGCACGGTCGACGGCGTGATCGGCGTGGCCTTCGCGGTGTGGGCGCCAAACGGTGCGCGGGTGTCGGTCGTGGGCAATTTCAACCACTGGGACGGACGCTACCATCCCATGCGGCGGCTCGGCTCGTCCGGCGTCTGGGAGCTGTTTGTGCCCGGGCTGCGCGAGGGCGAGATGTACAAGTTCGAGATTTTCGACCAGCAAGGCCACCTGCGCCTGAAAACCGATCCCTACGGCACCTATTTTGAGGCGCCGCCGAACAACGCCTCGATCGTCTGTGATCCGCGGAAATTCCAGTGGGGCGACGCCGCCTGGCTCGAACAGCGCCGCGTCCAGGCCGGCCAGCTTGACCGGCCGGTTTCAATTTACGAGGTGCACCTCGGCTCCTGGCGCCGCGTGATCGAGGATGCCAACCGGCCGCTGACTTACCGCGAGCTCGCGCCGCGGCTGGCCGATTATGCGGCCGAGATGGGCTTTACGCACGTCGAGCTCATGCCGGTGTCCGAGCATCCGTTCGAAGGTTCCTGGGGCTACCAGGTCACGGGTTTTTTCGCGCCGACCCACCGCCATGGTCCGCCGGAGGATTTTGCGTTCTTCGTCGACCATCTGCACCAGCGCGGCATCGGCGTCATCCTCGACTGGGTGCCCGGGCATTTTCCTCGCGACACGTTCGCACTGGCGGAATTCGACGGCACGCACCTTTACGAGCACGCCGATCCGCGGCAGGGCGCGCACATGGATTGGGGCACGCTCATCTTCAATTACGGCCGCAACGAAGTGCGCGGCTTTCTCGTCGCCAGTGCGTTGTCGTGGTTCGACCGCTACCATATTGACGGCCTGCGCGTGGACGCCGTGGCCTCGATGCTCTACCTTGATTACTCGCGGAAGGAAGGGGAGTGGATTCCCAACAAGTACGGCGGGCGCGAGAACCTCGAGGCGATCGACTTCCTGCGGCAGGCCAACGACCTCGCGCACCAATACTATCCGGGCGTGTTCATGATCGCGGAGGAAAGCACGTCGTTCGGCGGCGTGAGCAGGCCCACGAAGGACGGCGGCCTCGGCTTCGACTTTAAATGGAACATGGGCTGGATGAACGACACGCTGCGTTATTTCTCGAAGGAACCCATCCACCGCAAGTGGCACCAGAACGACCTCACCTTCGGCATGCTCTATCAGTACGCGGAGAATTTCGTGAGCGTGTTTTCCCACGACGAGGTCACGCATGGGAAGGCCTCGATGCTCTTCAAGATGGGCGCGTGGCACATCCCGGACAAGGCCGCCAACCTGCGCGCACTTTACGGCTACATGTGGACGTATCCGGGCAAAAAACTCCTTTTCATGGGCAGCGAGTTCGGCCAGTCGCACGAGTGGAACTACACCACGAGCCTCGACTGGCATCTCTGCCAGTATCCCGACCATGAGGGCATCCGCCTGCTGGTGCGCGATCTCAACGCCCTTTACCGCCGCGAGCCCGTGCTGAGCCTGAACGACTTCAACCCGCACGGCTTCCGCTGGATCAATTGCACCGATGCCGATTCCAGTGTCATCAGCTACCTGCGCAGCGATCCGTTTGAGCAGACGTTTTTCACTGTGGTCTGCCATTTCACGCCCGCCATCCGTCGGAATTACCGCGTTGGTGTGCCGCGCCATGGTCGCTGGAAGGAAGTCCTCAACACCAACAGTCAGTTCTACGGCGGCAGCGGCACTGGCAATGACGGCGGCCTGATTGCCGAGGACGTGCCGGCCGACGGTTTCGCGCATTCGCTCAGCCTGACACTGCCGCCGCTTTCGACGACCCTTTTCAAATGGTCGGCTGAGGGCTAATGCGGCTGCGCGGCCCGATCATTCGCACGCGGGCCTAAGAAAAGCGTCCGCGGTGCGTTGAGTGGGTATGAACCCCACCACGACCCTCGATATTACCGCCAGGCGTCATTTTGCCCTGCCCGCCGCGATTGTCCTGAGCCTGTCTGCGGCGTTGTTTTTTGGTTTTGGAAGAAGTCCGTCGGTCATGCAGTTGTCGCAGCCGTATCATCGGGAAATTGATATCAGTTCATTTCCGGTCGTGCCGTCCGACGAGATACAGCCACAGACAAGTGACGCTCGATCGACCGGCGGAGGCCCGGCCCGGGCTCAATTGCCGGAAGTGCCGAATCCGATTTCGCCCGAGTACTCGAACACATTGGAAGTTCCTGTGCCATCCGTGCCTATGGCCGGACCGGCACAAACTCCCGTTGTCGGGTCGTGGACGCCGGGTGATCCGACGAAGCCCTTCGGTGATAACCCGGGCTCGGCCATTCTTGACTCCAGCTCGCTCGACCATTCGCCCGAGGCAGTGGTGCAGCCGGCGCCGATTTATCCGTCTGCAGCCAGACAGGATGGGATGCGTGGAAAAGTTGTGGTCGAGTTTCTCGTAGACGAGGCCGGACGCGTGCTGAATCCGCACATCGTGAGTTCGAGCGACGTCATTTTTGAGGAGCCGACCCTGCGTGCGGTCGAAAAATGGCGTTTTGCGCCGGGCACGCGGCATGGCACGCCGGTGCGTTTCCGCATGAGCGTGCCGGTCACGTTTGATCTCAACGAGTGAGCCGTAACCGTTCCGTCCCCGAGGTCAACTCGCGCGCGGCTGTGCGGCCGGCCGCAGGTCGAGCAGGCGATGCACGCGCGCGACAAGTTCTTTTGGGCTAAATGGCTTTGTCAGGTAGTCGAGCGCGCCCAGATCGAGCCCGAGATGGCGGGCATCGGGCGTGGCCCAGGCGGTGAGAATGACGACGGGGATGGTGGCCGTGGCGGGCTGGCGGCGGAGCATTTCGCACACGCCTAGGCCGTCGATGTCGGGCAGCATGAGATCGAGCAGGATGAGGTCGGGCCGGCGCAGCCGGACGGTTTCCAGCGCTTCGCGGCCGCTGGCCGCGGTTTGCACGTCATATCCGGCCTTCGTGAGATGGAAGCGCACGAGGTCGGTCACATCGCGTTCGTCGTCAACACTGAGAATAAGGGCTGCCACATAGATGAATTACACCGGCTGTGTGGCATGGTTGCGGCAGGCGGGTGAAAACCAGGCGACGTTGCGTTGACATTTGGGTGACGGGGACTTCTGAAATGTTCAAAACCTGTGAAAGAAGGTAAAGAGACTTCGTTTTTTACTGGAATGACAGATGCAAGTTGGCATGGTCGGCGCTAACAGATAATGATTTATCAGTTTTACGGTTCTTACCGCGATGGCTCGGAAAATTAGTTTCATCAATTACAAGGGCGGCGTCGGCAAAACGTCACTCATTGTCAATACCGCGGCGGCGCTGGCCAAGCTCGGTCAGCGTGTGCTTCTGTTCGACCTTGATACGCAGTCGAATGCGAGCATCTGGCTCTTGCGCCTCGATCGCTGGAACAAAATCAATGGCACGGACGAGGGCGCCATCTTCTCCATCTTCCAGCCCGGCCGGGTGCGCATCCGCGACCTCATCATCAAGGACGTCACCGAGGACAAAACGGGGGAGAAGGTCCTGCCCGGCCTCGACCTTGTGCCGACCACGTTCAACCTTGTCGACCTTGAGGCTGAATACGAAGGCGATGCCAAGCATCCGCCCTACCTCACTTTCCAGGAGCAGGTGGCCGAGATCGAGGGCGACTATGACTTCATTCTTTTTGATTGCCCGCCCAACATCCTGCGCGCCTCGCAGTGCGGTGTGTTTTCCTCGCACGAAATCTACGTGCCGGCCAATCCCGACGCGCTCAGCCTCATCGGTTTCACGCTGCTGGTGGAAAAGCTGCACAAGTTTCACGCGATTTCGGCCAGCTTCCGCACGGCCGCGATGGGGCATGCCGCGCAGGTGCAGGGCCTGGTTTTCAATTCCATCAAAGGCAATGTGGACATTGAGGTTCCGAAGATGCGCATGCAGCTGCGCCTGAATCAGTTCCGTACCGCCAAGCGGGTCGGCCCCAATGCGAAAATTTTCGATTCGCAAATCCGCGACGCCACCGTCGTGCGCCGCGCCGTCGCGCTGGGCCTGCCGGTCATCCTCCTCGGTCAGGAAAGCGAGGAGACCGACACGGTCGCCAATGACTTCCGCAAACTGGCCGCCGAGATCATGCAGCAGGGCGAGGTGCTTTGACCGCTGCGCAATTTTCTTTAAATATCGCTTTTCTTCATGGCCGAAAAAAAATTCACCGAGAAAGACTGGGACGATATCCGCATGGCGTTTCACACCTCCATCATGGTGGACACCTCGCTCACCAGCCTCGCCCAGAATCTCGACACTGCCGAGTGGCCGATCGCGGGCGCGGATGAGACCCCGGCCAAATACATCGACCTGACCTACAACGAACTCGCCCGTGCGCCCGGCATGGTCGGGTTTCCCGACTACGTTGACCGGCTCATCACCATCCTGCGCGACACGATGGCGTTCGACAACCCCTTCGGCGAAATGGTGCAGCAGACCGAGGTCGCGGAAAAAAAGGACAATCAGCTCCTGAAAAATCTGGCGAAAATGGAGGTGCCCGAGAACTACCCCATCGAGCTTACCCAGCTCTCGTCCGACACGCTGGAGTTCTGCCAGCGCGAAAGCCTTGCCACGATCGGCCAGTTTGCCGTTTTCGCGCAGGGTTTGTCTCAAACCGTCATTGTAAGCGGCGAATTTCGCAAACTGCTCAACGCGGTCGCCCACATTGATGAAAGCGCGGTCGCGGAAATTTTGCCATTTCGGCCGGGCGACAAGGGCCTGCACCTGCCCGAGGCCCTGGCCCTGGCGATCAAGGCGCACCCGGTGGCGACGCGTTATGCCCTCATGCGTATTTTTGGCGGCCGGCTCAGCGAGCAGGAGTCCGCCGAGGCCGGGGCACTTTCCGAAGACGAGGCAAGTGCCGCAGCCGCCGCATTGCGCGCCCGGGCTGATCAGTTTTTTGCCTGGTTTGCCGCCGAGCTGGCCGAATTGAAGACGCAGATCGGCGAAGGCGGCTCCCTGGAGCGCTATCTCATGGTGCTTGATGATCCGGTGATCGAGGCGCTGGCCGGCGGATTGCTGCAGCCCCACTTGCGGCCGCAGCCGGTGCCTGCGGAGCCAAAGAAAGCGGCGGGCTTTTTCGGAGCCCTGGGGCGGATTTTTGGAAAAAGGTAGTGCGCCATGGCTGACGTGCCCGAGCAGCCCATCAAATTTCCCCCGCGGCCAAAGTCCGACCGCGGCCTGACGCTTCCGCGACGCCAGATCGGCACGCGTGGGCCGGAGATTGCCGAGGCCTCGGCGGAGGCGCGCAAATCGATCAATGCCATCATTTCCGTCACGCGCACGCCGTGGGGCGAGGCCCGGGCGCTGGATATTGGGCAGCTGGGCGACCTCGAGAAAAGCCTCCGCGAACTCGAGCAAAAGCTGGCCGACCGTGAACACGAGATTGCCGAACTTGAGGCCATGCTGGCTGGCCGCGAGCGCGACCTGGCCGAGTCCGAGGCATTGATCATGGCTCGTGAAAAATTGCTGGAGGCCGCCCGGAAAAAAGCCCGGGCGCCGAGCCAGGCGGTGACCAAGGAGGAGCAGGTTGCCCTCGAGCAGCTTCGGGCCGAGATTGAGCGACAGGAAGCTGCTCTGAAGGAAGCGAAACAAGCTGTGCGGGAGCGCGAGCAGTTTCTTGAGGAGAGTGAATCCAAGCTGTTTGAGAAAGTGCAGGCCCAGCAGGAGAAGGAAACCGAGCAGGATCAGAGGGAGGAGGAGCTGCGTGCTCGTGAGAAACGCCTGCGGGCGCGCGAGGCGGCGATCGACCCGCAGACCGCCGCTGCGCTGAAAGCCGAGGCGGTTGAGGCCAAAAAGAGCTTCAACGAGTTCAAGGAGTGAACCGCTCCATTTCCACCGCCGCTAACGACGGCTTGCCTTGTGGCGGTTTTTTCGCGCAACCTTTTCTCCGTGTTCGCGTCTGACTACTCCATCCGATCGGATTATATGCACAAACCATTTGTCTGCCTTGCGCTGGCCCTCGGCCTGATGCCTGTCTTCAGTTCCCTGCGTGCCCAGGAAGGCCCGCCTGAGCAGTACGAGCCGCCGCCTCCGATTGGCGTGGACGCGGATCTATTTATCCCGCCGAAAACCACCCTGTACCTGGGGTTTCGCACCATGACTGGGCCGAAGATTTCAGTTTCTGGCACGGGCAGCATCATGTCGCGGTCCAATCCCGGCGATCCCAACGATTCGACCATCACCTCTCGAACTTATGACGATGGCACCATCAATCCTGACGCACGTATCGACAGTGTCAGTGGCAGTCCCCTACCTGCCGATGGTAGGACCAACAGTTGGAGTTTTGACAGCCTGTCGCAGATCACCGCCAATGGCGTCGCTATGCACACCTCAAGTGCCACGATCGAAGGCAGCAATCCGCAAAGCGGAAAGGCGGATAAGGGCACGGGGTTTGAACTCACCCTCGAGCGCGATTTTGGCTGGCATCTGGGCAGGATCCAAATTGACCTTATTGCTGGGTTGGGTGCCAACGACATCCATTATATCAAGACGGCCACCGTGCCGGCGGTCGTGACCACTCGCACCGACCTCTACAGTACTTTTAACACGGTGTTGGATCCCACTTCCGGTGATCCCGTGCTCGACGGCAGCAATACCAACGGCGGCAATCCGACCTTCACGGCGGGACCTCCTGCACCGACTGCGCCCTACTCAGCCCCTTCCACCACTACCGATGTTGCTGGCAACAGCGTAAGCAACAGCACCTTGATTAACAGCACTCCTGATAGCAGCAGCGTCGGGCAGCCCGTGCAGACCAACGCGGAGGTCACCGATAAATGGCGCGTCAGGGGTGCGTATTTTACGATGCGCGCCGGTCCCAAAATAACCGTGCCGATCACGGAAAGATTTCATGCCAGCGTGAGTGCCGGCCCGGCGCTCCTCTACGTGGGGACAACTCTTTCTGTCACCCAAACCATCGATTCACCGAGCGTCAGCACTTCGAACGTCATCACCGACGGCTATAGCACGGTGCTTCCCGCCTATTTTGCCGATGCCGACCTCGAATACTGGCTGAGTGATCGCGCCGGCTTTTATGCCGGTGCGGTCTTCCAATCCAGCACGAGCTACGATCAGTCCATTCATTCCGGTGATGGCAGTTACACGTCGAAGATAGATCTCTCCAATGAGCAGGGCGTGAGGATGGGCGTAAACTTCAAGTTTTAACCCGCGGCCGGCGTTGGGCTGCGTCATCCGGCGGCTGCCCGTCGGATGCAGCCTTAGAAATGCTTCACGTAACCTTCGCGGCGCAGGCGTTCCAGCCAGCGCTGGGTGGCTTCAAGCGCCGCCTGGGTTACCAGGATGTTCTCGATCTGGGCCCGCACCGCGCTGAGCGGTTGAATCCCGGCATATTTGCGGTCTTCGACGTAAAGCAGATAGGCGCCGTCGCTGAGGACGATCGGGTCGCTGCACTCGCTTTTCTTGAGGCTAAAGAGCACGTCGGCGAACTCCTTGCGGATGCTTGAACGGTTCACCCAGTCCCAGTCGCCGCCTTTGGCGCGGCGTGTGTCCTGACTGTATTCCCGGGCAAGATCCGAGAATTTTTCGCCGTTTTTGAACTTGGTGAGAACCTCGTCGGCCTGGGCATGTAACGCCTCATCGGTTTGCCCGTCATGACGAAGGAATTGGATCATGCGCAGGTGCACGGAGTCTTCCTGGTAAAATCGCTCCTTGTTTTCGTTGTAGAAGGTCTCGATTTTGACCGGACTGACCGTGCTTTGCGATTTGCGCTGCTGCTGGCGCATGAAGGTGTAGACAAGGTCGTCCTCAACCTCCTTGCGGTAATCCTTCATGGTCAGCCCGCGCGAGCGCAGGTAGGCGAGAAACTTGCTGCGGTCGCCATCGAACTCATTGATTTGCTGCTCCTCGATTTCATTGTCGATGTAGCTGTCGGGGACATGAGCTTTCTCGTTCTTGTGGAACTCCTTGACGATGAGTACCCGGTCGATGAGTTGCTGGATGATTTCATCCTGCGCCTGTTCCAGCTTCTGGTTGAACTCCTGCTCGTTATGGCTGTCGCTGCGGATTTGCGGGATTAGCGGGGCGATTTCGCGGCGCACATCATCCACCGTGATGACCTTTTCCTCGACGATCGCGGCAATGCCGTTGGCGAAGCGCAGGTCAAGGCCGTCGTTGGGCGGCGCGGATGTGTCTTGGGCATGGACAAGCGGCGTGGCGGCAGCGAGGGCGAGGCAGCAGGCGGCGCCGAGGACAAAGCGGGAGGGCATCATGGAAGGTTGTTCAGGAAAGAAATGATTTCTCGCAACCGTAGAAGCGGCTTGGGAGCGGTCAACCTCGGAAACCGCGAACCGGCCATGACGAAGTCGTCGTGGCGCCCGCTGCCCCGGAGGCACTTCAAACGGCTGCCTTCAGTTGTGACGGATATGAGACCCTTTTGTTCCGCCCGCACACGGATCTCGGTGAGGAGCAGCAGGGCGCGCACCTCGGGGCCGAATTTGCCGAAGCGATCGCGCAGGTCGCTTTCGATCTGCCGAAGCTGTGCCGGTGCCGCAGCCAGCGCGAGACGGCGGTAGAAATCGATGCGCAGTCGCGTCTCGCCGATGTAGTCCGCCGGCAGGCGGGCCGGGATTTTCGGCACATCGTCGCCAGCGGTTAGCTCGGCATCCTTAAGCGCGGTGTAACTGTCCTCGTGCCGCCCCCGGCCGGCTTCCGCCGCCGCCGCTTCGCCTACAAAGACGAAATCCAGCTTCACATTGGCCCGGACGGCTGCGGCCTGCCGGTCGCCCTTCAGCCGCGCGACCGACTGCCGCAAAAGCTGGCAATAAAGCTCGAAGCCCACGCCGACGATGTGGCCGCTCTGCTCCGCGCCGAGCAGGTTGCCCGCTCCGCGCAGTTCCAGGTCGCGCATGGCAATGCGGAAGCCCGCGCCGAGCTGGTTGTGCGTCCGCAGGGCGTTGAGCCGTTCGCGCGCAAGGTCGAGCAGTCGCGTATGCCGGTGCAGCAGCAAGTAGGCGTAGGCCTGGTGCTTGAAGCGCCCGACGCGCCCACGCAGCTGGTAAAGCTGCGACAGTCCGAAGCGGTCCGCGCCTTCGATGATGAGCGTGTTGCAGTTGGGAATGTCGAGGCCGCTCTCGATGATGGTCGTGCAGACGAGCACCTGATACCGGCCGGCCACGAAATCGGTCATCATGCGTTCGAGTTCACCTTCGCCCATCCGGCCGTGGCCGGTGCCGATTTCCAGGTCCGGCAGCAACTGGCGCAGCCGGGCGGCCACGAGGTCGATGGTCTGCACGCGATTGTGCAGGTAAAACACCTGTCCGCCGCGCCGGATTTCATGGCGGATGGCCTCGACGACCAGATTTTCGTCGTAGGTTTTGACGATGGTCTGGATAGGCAGCCGGTCGACCGGCGCCGTCTCGATGACGCTCATGTCGCGCGCGCCGGTGAGCGCGAGGTAAAGCGTGCGCGGGATGGGCGTGGCGCTCATCGAGAGCATGTCGACGTGCGCGCGCCACTGCTTGAACACCTCCTTGTGCTTCACGCCGAAGCGCTGCTCCTCGTCGATCACGACGAGGCCGAGTTCGCGGAATTTCACGTCGCGCTGCAGCAGCCGGTGCGTGCCGATGAGGATGTCCACCTGCCCGGCGGCGGTGGCCGTGAGGATTTTTTTCTGTTCTCCGGGCGAGCGGAAGCGACTGACCATCTCGACCGCGATGGGGTAGCCGGCCATGCGCTCGCGAAACGTGTTCAGGTGCTGCTGGGCGAGCACGGTCGTCGGCACGAGCAAGGCAACCTGCCGGCCGCCCTGCACGGCCTTGAAGGCGGCGCGGATGGCGACCTCGGTCTTGCCGAAGCCGACGTCGCCGCAGATAAGCCGGTCCATCGGCCGCGCGCGCTCCATGTCGGCTTTGGTCTCAATGATGGCGCGCATCTGGTCGGGCGTTTCAGTGAACGGGAACGACGCCTCGAATTCCTTCTGCCATTCGTTATCCGGGGTGAACGCGTGGCCCGGCTGCGCCTCGCGGGTGGCCTGGATGCGCAGCAACTCGGCGGCGAGGTCGAGCGTGGCGTGCTCGGCCGCTGCACGGGCCTTTTCCCAGCGGCCCGAACCGATGCGGCCCAGCTGCGGACGCGTCTTGCTCAGGCCGACATAGCGGCTGAGCAGGTGCGACTCCTGCAGCGGTACGTGCAGCGTCACCTGGTCGTCGAACTCGATCGAAATCACCTCGCGCATCCCGGCGGTCGTTTCGAGCTGCTTCAAGCCGCGGTAGAGTGCGATGCCATGCTGCAGGTGCACGACGAAGTCGCCCTCGACCAGCTCGGAAAAATCGAGCAACTGGTCCACCTGCGCGCGTTGCGCGACCGCGCGGCGGTGCAAGGCCGGGCGGCGCTGGCGCTGCCGGCCAAAAATCTCCGTCTCCGTCACGACGACGAGACCGCGTTTGCCATCAGCGAGGCCAGGCAGCGAGGCCGGTTCGCGAAACGTGACGCGGAAGCCCTCGTTGAGCGCACCGCGCAAAAAACGGGGCGACAACTTTTTCAGCTCTGCATCGTCGGCCAGGATTTCGCGGGTGCGCTGCTCCTCCCCGTCCTTCGAGACGACGAACACCACCTCGTAGCCCGCCCGACGCCACGCGGCGGCCTGGCGCAGGAATTTCCGCCGCGCCTCCTCCTCGACTTGCAGCCGCTCCTGGGCGACGAGCGCGTCGCCGGGATAGCTGCGGTGGTGGGCGAGGCTCTCGGTGTCCCAGGTTTGCTCCGTCTCGGCGCCATCGAAGAGGGCGGAGGCCTCATCGAGGTCGCTCAAGCCGAAGGCGGCGGCGCATTTTTCAAAAAGTGGTGCGATCGAGGGTCCGTGATCGCGGGCCAGTGTGTTGAATTCTTCGTCCAAGGTCGCGGGTTCGATGAAAGCAAGGTGCGCCAGCGGCGGCAGATAATCGGCGAGGCCGGTTTTTGCCGGGTCGAGCTTTACACGTGGCGAGGCTGCGAGCGCGATGGATTCGACGGCTTCACCCGAGCGCTGGGTGACGGGATCGAGGATTTTGATCGACTCGATTTCATCGCCGAAAAAATCGAGCCGGTAGGGCTGCGCGGCGGTGACCGGATAAACGTCGATGATGCCGCCGCGCACGGCGTAATGGCCGGGCGCCTCGCAGACGGCCTCGCTGTCGTAGTCGAGCTCGTGCAGCTTTTCGAGCAGGGCCTGGAACGGCTGGCGCTGACCGTGCGTGAGGGTGAGCTCGTGCGTGGCGAATTGCTCGAGCGCGGGCACGGACTGGAGCAGTGCGGCGGGCGTCGTGAGGACAATGAGCGGGGAGTCGTGCGCTGGGGAAGAGCCGGAAAAATTGCGCCGCGCGCGGAGTTTCGAAAGCACGGTCAGCCGGTCACTGGAGGCGGCAAACGCCTCGCGCATGTCGCGGCTGTCGGGCAGCGACTCCGGAAGAACCACTGTTTCAAGCGGCGGCCGGCCGCCGGCGGCGTGATGAAACAGCGCGAGATCCTCGGCGAGCGTCTCGGCGGCACGCAATTCCGCGGCCACGACCAGCCAGACCGGTGCCGCGTGCGTGCGCAGCAGCCCGGCGAGCACCGCGCCCCGTGCGGGCGGGCAGATGCCGGTGAGCTTGAAGCGCGAGGAGACGGAAGGCACGGACATGAAGGGAAACTCAGAAACCAGGAAGCCGGGGAGCGCAACCCGGCTTTCATGGATTCCCGGCTTCTGAATCAATTTTTCGGTGCGGTCTTCAGTGTTTCGAGCGCGGCTTGGGCGGCGGCTTCCTCGGCGGATTTTTTCGACGGGCCGCGGCCCGTGCCGAGTGCCCGGTCGAGCAGAAAGACGGTGATTTCATATTCGCGCGCGTGATCCTCGCCGGTGGTGCGGACCACGTCGTAACGCAGCGCCTGGTTGCCATGCAGCGGCTGGACGAGCTCCTGCAGGCGACCCTTGGGATTGTCGGTGTCCTCATGCGAGCCGAGGCGGTCGGGAATCGATCCGTAAAGGTCCAGCACGATACGCCGCACGGTCGGCCAGTCGCTGTCCAGGTAAAGTGCGCCGATCAGCGCCTCGAAGGCATCCTCCAGGGTTGAGGCGCGCACCCGCCCGCCGGTGGCTTCCTCGCTTGCGCCGATGCGCAGGCTGGCGTCGAGGCCGATTTCGCGGGCCAGCTGGCTGAGAAAACTGCCTTTGGAGAGCGTCGCGCGGCGCTTGCTGAGCACACCCTCGCGGTGGTCGGGAAAGAGCGTGAAGAGTGTCTCCGTCAAAACGAGCTGCAGCACCGCGTCGCCGAGAAATTCGAGCCGCTGGTAGTTGTCCACCGCCTCGGGATGCTCGTGGAGGAAAGATGAATGCGTGATCGCGCGTTCGAGCAGCGTCGCATCGCGGAAGGCATGCCCGAGGCGCGCCTGGAGTTTTTGCAGGGCTTCGTTCATGAGCTGGCACTCGCATAGCGGCGCAGGCCGCGCGAGAAAACAAAAACCGCCACGGCAAACCAGGCGGCGGCCGCGGCCACGAGCCAGAGTGCATGGGCGGGCTCGAAGCCGTGCAGGAGTGTGTGCGCGGGAACGTTGCTGACCACGACCACCGGCAGCGCATACACAAAGATCACGCTGGCGATGCCGCGGAACGCCGCGCGCGGCAGCCGTGAAAACTCAAACAGGGTGAAATAGCTGCCCTCAAGGCTCTGCGCGCCGATGATCCAGAACGACAGCGATGCGACCATGAGCAGCGCGCTATAATGGACCATGAGGCCGCAGAGCACCAGCAGGGCATACAGCATGATGTTGCTGAATGTCGGATGCAGCCCGAGCTGGTGGGCCGCATAGACGATGACGCCAAGCGCGATGAAAGTGTTCAGCAGGCCGTCGGGGTCGACCTTCCGCGTCGAAACCATGAAGAGCGGATGGCCGGGCTGGGCCAGGAAGAAATCAAAGTGCCCGCTGCGGACGTTGCGGCTCATCTCGAAGAGGTTGCTCCAGAAAAATCCCATGAGCAGCCGTTGCATGAGCATCGAGGTGCCGACGAGCAGCAGCATCTCATATTTGCCCCAGCCGGCGATGCTTGAGGTATGGCCGTAAAGCACGCAGATCAGCAGCAGGTTGACGGTCATCCAGAAAAGCTCGACGAGCGACCACATGATGAAGTCGAAGCGAAACATCATCGTGCGCACGAAAGAGTAACGGGCGCAGGCGAGCCAGATGCGGAGGTAGCTGATGAGTTTCATCGGGATTTCAGCCGCCGACCGCGGTGTGGCGGCGCAATCCGCGCGCCCAGAGGAATTGCGCGAGCCCGAGCAGCAATACGGTCCAGACGCACTGGAGGCCGAGGCCGGCGAGCACATCGGCATAACCAAGCCGGCCAGTGAAAATCGCCGCGGGAAAATACATCTGGTAGAAATAGGGCAGGAACTGCGACACGTGAAACAGCCACGGCGGCATGAGGTCGAGCGGGAACATCTGTCCGCCCAGGACGGTTTCAACGGCCAGCGAAAGGATGATGAACGACTGGATTTCCAGGAACCAGAAGGCCAGCAGGCCGAAGCAGTAGGCGATGGTGAACTGGATGATTGCGGAGAGCAGCGCGGCGGGCAGGCCGAGCGCGAGGCGCCACGCCTCGTGCGGCAGGGTGAGGTAGGGCCAGAGCAATGGCAGGGCGATGGTGAGCGGCACGAGTACGAGCAGGCCGGACACCAGTCGCGCTGCCGAGAAAACGCTCAGGCGGTAGAGGAAGTAGTTGATCGGCTTGAGCAGGAACTGGTTGATCAACCCGTTGCGGATGTCCTCGCTGATCTGGTAGTCCTCGTTGAACGCGCCGACGAAAAACTGCAACACGACCATGATGACGAAATAAGTAAGCGTCTGGGCGAGGTCGAAGCCCCCGATGTGCGTGTTGCCCGCATAGGCCGCGCTCCAGAGAATGAACACGACGGCCAGGTGAAAGACCGAGAAGCCGCCGCGGATCGCGAAGTTCCAGCGATAGACGAGGTTGCTCTGCAGGCCCACGAGGAAGGCGTGGCGGTATTTGGCAAGCGTGGCCATGGAGGATTTTTTAACGCAAAGGCGCCGGGACGCAAGTTGTGCAAAGCCTGACTTCACCGACCGCGCGTTTCGGGAAACGCTCGGTCAATCCGCCTTCAGCTCGAAGCGCGCGATGATTTCCTTCGAAAGGTTTTTGTAGGCGCTGGCGCCGGGGCTGGTCGGGTCGTAGGCGAAGATGGTCTTGCCGAAGCTCGGCGCCTCGCTCAGGCGGACGGTGCGGGGGATGACCGTATCAAAAATTTTCGCCGGCGCGTAGGCCTTCACTTCGTCGACGACCTGGCGCGAGAGGTTGGTGCGCACGTCGAACATGGTCATGATGGTGCCGCCGATTTCGAGGGCATTGTTGATGCCGGCGTTTTTCAGGCGGTCCACGACCTTGAAAATCTGCGCCAGACCCTCAAGCGCCATGTATTCGCACTGCAGTGCGATGAGCAGGAAATCCGCCGCGGCGAGACTGTTCATCGAAAGCATGCCGAGCGCGGGCGGGCAGTCGATGATGACGACGCGGTAGCCACCACTGTCACGCACGGGCTGGAGCACGGCGCGGAGCTTGAGCAGGTAATTCTCCGTCTGTGCCAGCTCGATCTCGGCGGCGGCGAGGTCCACCTCAGCCGGAATGAGTGCGAGGTGCTCATAGGCTGTGGGCGTGATCATTTCGAGGGCGGAGCTTTCGCCGTTGAGCGGGCGGTAAAGGCTCCGGCCCTCCTGCTTCTCGACGCCGAGCGCGCTGGTGGCGTTGGCCTGCGGATCGAGATCGACGAGCAGCGTGTGGATTTTCTTCTCGGCCAGCGCGGCGGCGAGGTTGACCGCGGTGGTGGTTTTGCCGACGCCCCCTTTCTGGTTGGCGATGGTGAAGACGGTGCAGGCCATGCCTGAGCAAACGGCGGAGGCCCCGCCGGAGTCCAGCGTGAACTGGCCTAGCCCTTGACCGCGCCGCTCGTCAGGCCGGAGATAAACTCCCGTTGCAGCAGCAAAAACAGGCACAGCATGGGCGCGATGGAAACGAGTGTGCTGGCGGTGATGAGGCCGTAATCGTCCGCATAAAGGCCTTTGAGGTTGGTATTGGCCACGGAAAGCGGCAGCAGCTCGGGCCGCTGCAAAATCACCTGCGGGCCGATGAAATTGTTCCATGCGCCTAGAAAGGTGAGGAGCAGAAAGGCCCCGATCATCGGCCGCACCAGCGGCAGGACGATGGTGAAGAAGATCCGCAGCTCGCCCGCGCCATCGATGCGCGCCGAGTCGATCAGCTCGGTCGGCACGGTGTTTAGCATGGCCTGGCGGAACAGAAACAGGCCGAAGGCGGGGGCGAGCCCTGGTAGCAGCAGGCCGGTGTAAGTGCCCAGCAGTCCGAGCCGCCAAATGATCTGGTAACCGGGCGCGATCAAGAGCGTGCCGGGGACGATCAGCGCGGCGAGCACGAGCCAGGTGATCGGGCCGCGTCCGCGAAAGGGAAATTTGGCGAGCGCGTAGCCGCCCATCGCGCAGAACAGCGTGGCGAGCGTGCTGGTCACCGAGGAGATGAAAAACGAATTCACCAGCGCGCGGGCCGTGCCGAATTCGCGGAAAAGCCGGAGGAAATTCCCCAGCGTCAGCCGGTTCCAGGCAATGCCGAAGAGGCCGTCGCCCCGCGGCAGAAACAGGCCGGAAAAGAAATCCTGAGGCGCCTTGAGCGCCGCCGTGAGCATCCAGGCAAAGGGAATGAGCGTGAGCGCGGCGAAAAACACGAGGGCCGCATAAATGGGTGCCAGGGCAACGCGGTGCAGGACGGGTGGGCGGGCCATGTCAGTCCTCCTGTTTCCGGGCGAGGCGGCGCTGGATGATCGCGGCCAGCATGAGCAGTACGGCCAGCACCCAGCCGACGGCGCTGGCATAGCCGAGGTCGCCGATGATGAAGCCGTTTTCGTAAAGATACATCACGATGGTGAGGCCGCGGTTGTCCGGCCCTCCGCCGCTGTTGAACATCACCCAGGGCAGCTCGAAAAGCTGGAAACTGCTGATGATGGACAACAACATCACGAAGCCCGCGACCGGCCGGATTTCAGGCAGCACGATGTGGCGAAAGCGCTGCCATGGGCCGGCGCCGTCGAGGCTGGCCGCCTCGATCAGCTCGGCGGGAACGTCTTGCAGGGCGGCGAGGAAATAGATCATGCCAAATCCCGCCTGCATCCACAGCGCTGCCAGGATGAGCGAGCTCATGACATGGTCCTGCATCCAGGCAAATTCAGGATCGAACGATGGGAAGAGCGCATGCAGCACCTGGTTCACGATTCCGGTGTGCGCCTGGAAAAGCAGGTAGAAGATCACGCCCACGAACACGGTGCCGACCAGGGAGGGCGCGAAGAAAATCAAGCGGAACAGGATGCGGCCCCGCAGGCCGGGGCGGTTCAGCAGCAGCGCGAGGACGAGAGCGGCGGGCATTTGCAGCAGGACCGAGCCGAAGGTGAAGAGGGTGGTGTTGCGGAGCGCCTTCCAGAAGAGCGGATCGCGGAGGAGGAAGGAGAAATTGGCCAGCCCGACAAAGGCGGCGCGCCTCGGGCCATAGGTCTGCTGGAACGACAGCACCAGCGACTGGACCAGCGGCCACGCGGTGAATGCGAAAAAAATCAGCAGAAAAGGCGCGAGAAAGAGCCACGGTGCCCAGGCGGGATAGCTGCGGAGGGAGGTGGGTTTCACGGCTGGCTGGCGAGGAAGACGTTGCGGGCGATGAGACGTTCCATGTCGGCTTGTGCGCGACCGAGCAGGCGGCGCGCCTCGGGCTCGAGTTCCCCGGCGTCGTAGCGGTTCTCCCGGGTGGCGTAATCACACAGTGAAACGAGCGCGTCGTCGAATTTTTCCAGGGCCAGGGTGTTGTAGGGCGATGACGAGCGCAGCGGCACATCGGGGGCCTGGGCGATGAAGAGCTCGCCGATTTTCTGGCCGCAGAAAAACGGGTCGGGCTGGTGGTAAACCGGAAGCGACCAGTTGGATTTCACCGGCGAGATGATGCAGATGCCGCGAAACAGCGCCTCCGCCGATTGCGGCGAAAGGTAGAGATATTTGGCGATGGCCCAGCTTTTTTCAAAATCAGGCGCGGTTTTGGCGATGCCGATCATCGTGCCGCCCAGCACGGTGGTGTGGCGGCCACCCTTTTCCCAGGCCGGCAGGGGCATGAGTTTGATCTTTCCGGAGAGTGTGGGCATATGCTGCTTCCAGGCGCCGGCGAGCCAGTCCGGCATGACGGACGCAATCACGGTGCCTCGGACGCGCATGGCATCGCCGGCGGCGGTGTTTTCCGGCGCGTCCACGCACATGCGCCGCGGTCCGACCAGCCAGGTTGCCAGGCGGGCGAGGACGTGCGCATTGAGTTCGGAGTCGAGCACCGGGCGCTTCTGTCCGTCGAAAAGCTCGCCGCCGGCCTGCAAGAGGAGCGCCTCGATGAGTTCAGCCTGCAGGGGCGAAGTCGACAGATTGAGGAGAAAACGGTCGGGCCGGCCGTCGCCGTCGAGATCCTTGATCAGCGGGCTGAGGACGCGGTAGAAATCATCCCAGGTTTCGATTTTCGAGACGTCAATGCCCGCTGCCTCCACGAGGTCGGCCCGATAGGCGAGCAGCACGGGATGCACATCGTGCGGAATGCCAAAAATGCGTCCATGCGAGGTCCATGGGCTGAAGGAAGGGGCGTTGATCTGTTCCAACAGGCCCTCGTCCCGCAAATGGTCGGTGAGGTCGACGAAGCCGACATCGTCGAACGTGCCGGTGAAAGTCGGCCCAATCATGTTGCGCTCGACCTCAATCAGGTCGCCCACCGGCGTGCCGGCGAGAAAACCCGAGAGCAGGCGGCGCTGAAAGGCATGATATTCAAACAATCCGAGATGGGCGCGATTGTCGGGGTGCAGGCGGTTCCATTGGGCCAGCTCGCGTTTGTAGATCTCGGCATGTCGCGGGGTGTAAATCCACACCGCCTGTCCCTCCAGTCCGGGCAATGGCCGGAAGATGATCACGAGCGTGGAGAGACCCGCGATCAACAGGATGATGCATCCCCCGGGCGACAAGACCATCAGCATCCGGCCAAAAATCGATTTCATACAGGACGGGCGAGGCATCAGCGGACGAGCCGGAGACCGCCATCGTTAAACGCAGGTGGGACGCTTGGGGTTTTAAAGGGAGGCTTTCGCCCTGAAAGACTTGGAGGCGCGGGTCGGAATCGAACCGACGCATAGAGGTTTTGCAGACCTCGGCCTTACCACTTGGCTACCGCGCCCTGAGCAGGTCGCGCAACTTGCAGGAAAAAAATCACCCTCGCAAGTGCCGATTATGCCGGGGCTCGATTCTCTGTCGCGACCTTTGCGCTAGGCCGGGCGGCTTGAACATGGGCCCCGTCCAAGCCGTCAGGGGGCGAGCATGCGGATCAAAGCTCAGCTCGCGAAGAAGGGATTGTGTTTTTTTTCCTGTGCCACCGTGGTGAGCGGGCCATGGCCGGGGGCGATCACGGTGTCGCGGGGCAGGGTGAGGATCTTTTTCACGTCGTTCTGATATTGTTCCGCAAAGTGCTCCTTGCTGCCGCCGATCGAGCTGGCAAAGAGCGAATCGCCGACGATGGCGAGCGGCCGGCTCAGGCCGGTGATGAAGAAGGTTGTCTGGCCCGGCGAATGGCCCGAGGTGAGCAGGGTTTTCACGGCGAGGCCGCCGAGATGAAAATGGGCGTTTTCCTTGAAGCGTTGCGAGCCGTGGAAAGGTGCAGGCTCGTGTTCGCTCGCCCAGACATCGGCGCCGGTGGTGGCGGCCAGGCGGCCCAGGTCGGCGACATGATCCTCATGAGTATGCGTGAGAAAAATATACATCATGATGAGCTTTTCCGTCTCGATGAACTCAAGCATGCGAAAGCAGTTTGCGCCGGTGTCAAAGGCGGCGGCGGTGCGGGTGTGCGTGTCCCAGACGAGGTAGCTGTTGACCCGTATGTCCAGGCTGATCCCTTCGTGCGGGAAATGGGTGTTGAACATCGCGAAGCCGTGGGGAAAAACCGGCTGTTCGGGATACCAGGATTTTTTAGCGAGTGCTTCAAGCGCGTTGGGCGCAAGGTGAAGGGGGCGGCCCACGCGGTGAATGACGGGAAGGAGAGGATCCCCGCGCTTGACGGCGGTGAGTTCTTCAAGGCTGACGCCAGCCTTGGCCGCAAGCTGCTCGTCGGAGAGCTTGAGCCCGCGCTGGGCCTTGTTGATGACGTCGTTGAAATCGTCTTCGAGCGGGATACGGGACATGGAGGGAACCTGTCTAATGACCGGGAGGAGGTTTGCCCAGCGATAAACGGCGGGCAGGGCGGAATAGGCCGGTTTCGCGTTGCCAATCGGTGCCGTGCGGGGCTTGCATGGCGTTCCCATGAACCCACACGAGTATCTCTCCACGTTTTTTTCATTGAATGGCAAGGTCGCGGTCGTCATCGGCGGCACCGGCGAGTTGTGCGGCGCGATGGCCGAGGGCCTCGCCGGGGCGGGCGCGGAGGTCGTGCTCGTGGGCCGCAACGAGGAGAAGGCGCGTGCACGCCTTGAAAAAATCCACGGGCAGGGCGGCAAGGCGTATTTTCTGCCCGCGGAGGCGAGCAGCAAGGCCGAGCTGGAAGCGCTGCTGGCGGGCGTGCTGGCGCGATCGAAGCGTGTCGACATCGTCATCAACGGCGCAGGTGTGAATTCGCCGACGCCGTTCCTCGACATCGGCGAGGAGGAGTTCGACCGCATCATGCGCATCAACATGAAGGGCGTGTTTCTCGGCTGCCAGGTTTTCGGCAAATACCTTGTCGAGCGCGGCGAAGGCGGATCGATCATCAACCTTGGCTCGATGTCGGGCCTCGTGCCGCTGTCGCGCGTTTTCACCTATTCGGCCAGCAAGGCCGCGGTGCACAATCTGTCAAAAAATCTGGCCCGTGAATGGGCGCCGAAACGCGTGCGCGTGAACGTGGTGGTGCCCGGATTTTTTCCCGCGGAGCAAAATCGCAAGGTGCTTACGCCCGACCGGGTTGCGTCCATCATGGGGCATACCCCGATGAAACGCTTTGGCGAGGCGCGCGAGCTGGTCGGCGTGACTTTATTGCTGGCGAGCGACGGCGCAGGCAGCTTCATCACCGGTGCCGAAATTGTCGTCGACGGCGGTTATCACGCGATGACGATTTGAGTCCTCTTTATTGTAAATTTGTATCCCGGCTCCGGCGGGTTGGTTGATTTGTGATAGTTGGAATGCGATTTTAAATAGTCCGGTTTCTCCGCCTGCCGTGCCGTTTTTTTGCCGGGGAGGAGAGGGGTGGATGATTAATAAATGGCTACCCGATTATTTATATTTCGAGGGAATGTTTTTTAAAAAAAATCACATCACATTGGATGACAATATCTTAATATAAATCTATAAATCCTTTAAAGTATTTGTGGAACCTCAGGATTTATCGATTGGAAGCCTGATCATAAATATAGGCTTGTATGATGGATGTTAATGTTTTTTTTGAAACATCCCTATGGTCACGGACAAAATCAAACAACTCACCGAATATCAACAGAAGGTGGAAAAACTCAAGAAGACGGTCGCCGGTCAGCTGAAGCAAGCGCTGGCTTCGCTGCACAAGAAATACGGCTTTGCCACAACTCACGATCTCATCAAGGCGCTCAGGGATTTTGCTGGCGGCAAGAGCGTCGCCCGCGTTGCCAAATCTGCTGGCGGAAAAAAGCGCAAGCGCGCCAAGATCACGCCGGAGATGAAGCAGAAGCTGAAGTCCCAGGTCGAGGCGGGCAAGACCGGCACGGAGATCGCCAAGTCCCTCGGTATCTCGCTGCCCAGCGTGCAGAATATCAAGAAAGAGCTCGGACTGGTGAAGGCTCGCAAGAAATAAGCCGCGCCTTTTGCCTTTGCTTTCATGGCCCCGCCTTGGCGGGGCTTTTTGTTTGCCAGCACGGCCCCGGCATGGGGACGCTGCGTACTCGCCGATGACCGCCTCTTTCATTCAGGCCAACACCAATGGCCGCCTGCACGACGCCCGTGAGCCGTCGATCTCACCGCTCAACCGCGGCTTTCTCTATGGCGATGCCATCTATGAAGTCTGGCGCACCTACCACGGCGTTCTCTTCGCGTGGGAGGAGCACTGGCGCCGGTTGGAACGCTCCGCCGCCGCTTTGCATCTGACGCTGCCGTTTGCACCAGCGGCGGCACTGGTTGAAATCAAGCGCACGGCCGCCGCATTTTTCGCCGCCACCGGCGCGCAGCCCGAGGTGTACGTCCGCTTGCAGATCACCCGTGGCGGCGGCGCCATCGGTCTCGACCCGGCGCTGGCCGACCGGCCCGATTTCGCCCTGCTCGTGCAGCCCAACCCGGCCTGGACGCCGCGGCAACTCGCGGGCCTGCAGCTTTCCCTTGCGACGGGCTTGCGGCGCAATCCCGTCGCCGCGCTCAGCCCGGCTTGGAAAACGGGCAATTATCTCAACAATATCCTCTGCCTGCGCGAGGCCCGGGCGCGCGGGGCGGATGAGGTCGTCATTATCAATCTGGCCGGCGAAGTCACCGAGGCCGCCGTCTCGAACATCGCGTTTGTCCGGGCCGGCGAGGTCATCACTCCGCCGATGGAGGCCGGCATCCTCGGCGGCATCACCCGGCAGCTGCTGCTGGAGAAAATCGCCACCGCCGCCGGCGTGCCCATCCGCGAGGTCGCGGTGCGGCCGGAGGATTTCGCCCGTATGGACGAATGTTTCCTGCTTTCGAGCACCAAGGATGTCTCCGCGGTCGGCGTCATCGACGGCACGCGCTTCAAGACCGGCGACGACACCGTCACGATGCGGCTCAAGCGAGCCTTTGCGAATCATGCCCGCGCCTATGCGGAGGCCCATCCTGAACTGCGCGTGGCCTGAGCGGCCGGGCGCGACCTGCTTTTATTCCATAAAATTTTCCCTGCGCAATTCGCAAGAGGGTTGAATCGCGGGTGAAGGTGGCTACAACCACGACCAACCATATTCATTCGATGCCGCAAAAATTCGTTGTCATCCTGGCCGGCGGAAAAGGCGAGCGCTTCTGGCCGCAAAGCCGCCGGCGCAGTCCCAAGCACCTGTTGCCCATCGTCGGCGACACGTCGATGCTCGCGCAGACGCTTGCACGCGTGCGCCCGCTCGTGCCGGCCCAAAATATCTTTATCATCACCGCCGCCGACCAGGCGCGCGCGGTGCGGGCGCAATGCCCGGCTCTGCCGCGCGCCAATATCGTGGCTGAGCCCGTGGGCCGCGACACTGCGCCGGCCGTGGCGCTCGCTGCCGCCCTGGTCGGGCAGCGCGATGCCCGTGGCGTTTTTGCCATCCTGCCGGCCGACCATGTGATTCATGACGCCCGCGCCTATCAGGCCGACCTGCGCGCCGCCTTTGCCGCCGCGGCGGCGGCCGATGTCATGGTTACGATTGGCATCAAACCGCACGAACCCGCCACGGGTTTTGGCTACATCCAGCGCGGCCGGCGTTGGAAGACCATCCAGCGCCGTCCGTTTCATGCTGTCCGGCGCTTTGTGGAAAAGCCCTCGCTTGAGGTCGCGCGGCGCTATCTCGCGGGCGGCGATTATCTCTGGAATGCCGGCATGTTTGTCTGGAGCGTGCCAGTGGTGCTGGCCGCGCTCGCCCGCCATGCGCCGGAATTGCGCGCCGGTCTGGACAAGATCACGGATGGCCTCGCCCGCCGCCGTTCACTGGCGTCGCTGCTGGGTAAAATCTATCCGACGCTGCCGAAAATTTCCGTGGATTACGCCCTGCTTGAAAAGTCCGGCAATGTCGTGGTGCTGCCTGCCTCATTTGACTGGGACGATGTCGGCTCATGGCCGGCGATTGCGCGCCACCACGCAAAGGATGCTTTCGGCAACGTGACGCGCGGCCGTGCCATTGTCGAACAGGGTCGCAACAACATTGCCGTTGCCGGCGACGGCCATCTGGTCGCGGTCATCGGCACCGATGACCTTATCGTCGTGCATACGCCCGATGCCACGCTCGTCTGCCCGCGCAACCGCGCACAGGATATCAAGCTGCTCCTCAAGCGCATCGAGGCCGAGCGCGACGGGGGCAAGTGGCTGTAGGCCAGCCATGCGTTGTCTCGGCATCGATTACGGCGAGAAACGCGTCGGCCTGAGCTATGGCGACGAGCTTGGCGTGGCCACGCCGCTGCCCGCGCTGACTGACACTGCGGCTGAAAAGCGCTGGTTTGCGCTCGCCGCGGTCGTGGCTGCGCGTCGCATCACCGATTTCGTCCTGGGCCTGCCGCTTAATATGGATGGCTCCATCGGCCCGAAGGCGAAGGAAGTGGAAACGTTTGCCGCGCGCCTGCGCAACGAATTCAGCCTTCCGGTGCATTTTGTGGACGAGCGGCTCACCAGTTATGAAGCCGAGGCGACGATTCCGAAATCGCAACGCCGCGCCGTGCGCGCCAGCGGCCTGGTCGATTCGCGCGCCGCCACGCTGATTCTGCAGGATTTCCTCGATCAAAAAAATCCGCCGCCCGCCGCATGACCGCCACCGAAAAACCTTCGCGCTGGAAATGCGTCGTCGCCTATGACGGCACATCGTTCCATGGCTGGCAAAGCCAGCCCGGTGGCAACTCAATCCAGGATGTACTCGAACGCCGGTTGAAGAAGTTTTTCGGCCGCGACGTGCGCATTCACGGCAGCGGGCGCACCGACGCAGGCGTGCACGCGCTCGGGCAGGTGTTCCATTTTGACGCCGAGTGGCCGCATGGTCCGGAAAAGCTGCTGGCGGCCTTCGGCAACGCGCTGCCGAACGCCATCCAGGTGCGCAGCGCGCAGCGTGTCTCCCCAAAGTTTCACGCACGCTTCTCGGCAGCGGGAAAGCGCTATTTCTATAATGTGCGTCACGGCGGAAGGGCGGATCCGTTCACCGCCCCGTTTTGCTGGTCGATGCCCTGGCGGCTCGATCTGCCGGCGATGCGCAAGGCGGCGGCCCGGCTCGTGGGCAAGCATGACTTCCGTGCGTTCAGCGCCTTCAACGGCGGGGAGCAGGACAATACCGTGCGCCATTTGCGGCGGCTCGAACTGACCGGCCGCGGCACCCGGCTGCGGGTGACCTTCGAAGCCGATGGGTTTCTCTACAAAATGGTGCGCAGCCTTATGGGCGCGCTCGTCGCCGTCGGGCTCGGCAAGATGACGCCGGAGGAAATCGCCGCCATCCTCCAGGCGGGCGAGCGCACGCATCGGGTGGCGACCGCCCCGGCTCAGGGGCTTTTTCTGGCGAAGGTTTTCTACAAATGAAGACGGCACTGGCCGGGTTTGCGCGCGGTGTGGCCGCGGTGGTTTTTCCACCGGTGTGCGTGCAATGCCGCGGATTGGTGGAGGATAGCGGCTACCGTCATCTCTGCGTGCGCTGCGCGGAACAGCTGGCCATCGTCAAGCCGCCGGGCTGCACGACCTGTGGACATCCGTTTTACGGTGAGGTGCACGGCGAGCGACTATGCCCGCATTGCGAAGGTCTGGCCCCGGCGTTTCGGGAGGGGCGCACGGCGGTGCTGGTCAAGGGACAGGCGCGTGCAATCGTGCATGAGTTGAAATATCACCGGGCGCTGCATGTGCTCGACGACATCGAGGTGATCCTGCGCGCCGCGCCGGGACTGGCCGAATTCGTGCGCGGCGCGGTGCTCGTCCCGGTGCCGCTGCATCCGCGCAAGGAGCGCGAGCGCGGCTACAACCAGAGCGTGCTCATCGCGGAGCGGCTGGCGCGGGTCGGGGGCGGGGAGACTTGCGTGCAGCTGCTGCTGCGTCGGATAGTGGACACGGTTTCGCAGACGGCCTTTGATCGCCGCACGCGCCGCCGGAACCTGAAAAATGCCTTTGCCTTGGCCCGGCGTGCCGTCATAAATCCGGAGCTCCATTACATCCTTGTTGATGACGTTTTTACCACGGGTTCGACCCTCAACAGCTGCGCCCTCGTGCTTCGCCGCGCGGGTTGCCTGAACCTCGACGTCGTCACCTTCGGTCACGGTTAAACTCTCACCGCTGCCATGTCGCTTTTCAGCAAGCCGAAATATTCCACCATTGTTCCCAAAAAGAAGGACATCCCGCAGGGCCTGTGGGTCAAATGTCCGCTTTCCGGCGAGATTGTCTTCAAGAAGGAGCTCGAGGACAACCTCATGGTCGTCCCGAAGAGCGGCTACCATTTCAAAATTGGGGCGCGCGAGCGTATCGCCGCGCTGATTGATCCGGATACGTTTGCCGAGGCCGACGCGGGCGTACGCTCGGCCGACCCGCTGGGCTTCGTGGATTCGCATCCCTATCCGACCCGCCTGAAAAAATATGAGAAGGAAAGCGGCCTGCCCGAAGCGGTCGTGAGCGGCGGGGGCCGGATTCACGGCATCGAGGTCATGCTGGCGGTGATGGATTTCCGTTTCTGCGGCGGCGCGATGGGCTCGGCCACGGGCGAGAAAATCACGCGCTGCATCGAGGCCGCGCTCGCGAAGAAAACCCCCTGCATCATCATCAGCGCCTCGGGCGGAGCCCGCATGCAGGAAGGCATTTTTTCGCTCATGCAGATGGCGAAGACCAGCGCTGCGCTCGGACGTCTGGCGGAGGCGCGGCTGCCCTTCATCTCCGTGCTGACCGATCCGACGCTGGGCGGTGTGACCGCGAGCTTTGCGACACTGGGCGACGTCATCCTTGCCGAGCCCGGCGCGCTCATCGGCTTTGCCGGCGCGCGCGTCATCAAGGAGACCACGAAGCAGACGCTGCCCGCGGGTTTCCAGAGCGCGGAATTCCTGCTCAAGCACGGCCTGATCGACCAGATCGTCTCGCGCCTCGAAATGCGCGACCGCCTGCGGGACATTCTGCTCGCCCTGCACGTCAGGAAAATTCCCGCCGAGACCAAACCCTGAAGCGCCTCCGCGCATGCCCACGACCGAACTGGCGGATTATGCCGCCGTGCAGGATTATCTTTTAAGCCTGAAGGCCAGCGGGCCGAAGTTCGGGCTCGACCGCATGCGGGGGTTTGTCGAAGCGCTGGGACATCCCGAGCGCGCCGTGCCGTTGATCCATGTCGCGGGGACAAACGGCAAAGGCTCGGTCGCCGCCATGCTCGATGCGATTTTCCAAGCCGCGGGCTGGCGCACCGGCCTCTACACTTCGCCGCATCTTGTGCGGCTGGGCGAACGCGTGCAGGTGAGCCGCCAGATCCTCAGCGAGACGGAGATCACCGCCTACACGCGCGAACTGCGTCCGGTGGCCGAGCGCTTGGGGCGCTTTGATCCGACAGACCAGCCGAGTTTTTTCGAATTCATGACCGCGATGGCATTTTTGCAGTTTGCCCGGCGGCACTGTGATATTGGCTTCATCGAGGTCGGCCTGGGCGGAAGACTTGACGCGACCAACGTCGTGCAGCCCGAGGTCGCGGTCATCACCTCCATCGGCCTGGATCACTGCGAAATTCTCGGCGACACGCTTGAGCAAATCGCCGCGGAAAAAGCCGGTATCATCAAGCCCGGCCGGCCGGTCGTGCTTGGCCGCATGCCCGTGGCCGCGGAAAACGTCATCCGGCGCATTGCCGGCGAGCGCACCGCCGGTGTGGTGTCGGTGGCGGAGATTTTTGGCGACAACCTCGATCGTTGCCCGGACACGAACCTCGAAGGCGATTATCAACGCTGGAATGCGGCCACGGCCCTGTTGGTGGCGCGGACGCTGCCGGTCGCCTGGCGGCTGACGGAGGATGTCGTCGCGCAAGGACTGCGGCAGGTCAACTGGCCCGGCCGCTGGCAGCGCGTGCGCCTGGCCGATGGCCGGCTGCTCGTGCTGGATGCCTCGCACAATGCCGAAGGCACGCAGGCGCTTGATGCCAATTTGACCAGGCTCGCGGCCGAGACCGGCCGCCGGCCGGTCGTCATCGCCGGCGCGCTCGGCGTTACCAGGGCGGAACCGCTGATCGGGACGATCTGTCGCTACGCGCGCGAAATTCATTTCGTGGTGCCAAACCAGTCGCGCGCCTGTTCATTTGCCGAGCTCGAGACATTTGTGCCGGCGACTTTTGCCGGCCGCACCCACCGGGCCACTGTGGCGGGGCTGTTTCCGGCGGCCGACCGCTGTGCTGTGGGTCAGGCGGATGACGTGATCGTCGTGACCGGCTCGATTTACCTGCTGGGGGAGGTGCTGGCCTGCCTCGAACCGCAGCGCGGTGCCGGCGAGGGCCGGCTGCAGGATTTTTAGCTGCTTACGGAGCCGATTCCAGAAGCTTGCCCAGGTAATTCATCGGGCGATCTGGACCGACATACTGGCCGTTCACATAGCTATCGGCGACAACTTGGCCTCTTGCATCAAGCACCACGAGGCACGGAATTCCCGGGCCGGCGTAGTTCCTGATGTCCTGCAGGTTTTTGATCTCTGCAAATCGCAGGGCCGGCCAGGGCATGGAAAGCTCGCGCATGTAGCCGAGCATTTCGCGCTCGTTGCGGTCATCGCTGACGAAAACAATTTCGAAGTTGTCGTGGCGCGGCTTCATCTGCCGATAGAAATCGACCAGTCTTGGTGTGAAGCGGTGGCAAGGCCCGCACCAACCGGCCGAGAAATAAAGAGCGATGTAATCAGGCGTGCCCGTCGGCACATAATCGGCAAAACCGGTTTCTGCCGGCATGACGAGCTTGTCCCATAACAGATTGACAATGGGCGAATAAGGCTTCTTGGCGGGTGCAACAGTTGCAACAACCGATGAGTTGTTGCGTTCGCACTCTTTGATGAAAGCCCGATCTTCTGCAGAGAGCGAGGCCAGGGCGCATTTCACCTGGCTGCCGTCCGGCTTGTGCAAAAAGACGATGTCTCCCATCGAGCCGCCAAATTCGGCTTCAAGCTTTGTTTTTCCGTCGATGGTCCACTCATGCGCCCGCGTGAGACAGGCATTCCAAAGCAACACGGTGCAAATGATAAGCTTTTGGGAGGCTTTTTTCATGCCTCCAGGCTAATTTAGGGAGGACTTTACGCCAGCTTAACCAGATCCATGGAGACAGGAATATCCTTGATGATTTGCGACGGCTGCGGGCCGACGCCGAGGTAGCGCAAATTTGGCAGTGCAGCCGCGGCTGGCCACGGTTCGCCGGCATAGGCGACCGCGAGCAGGCTTTTCATCATGGCGGCGACATAACGCTGGGCGGCGCGCGGCAGGTCGGCAAAGCGTCGCACCTGCGAGACGTCCTCAGCCCAGCCGGGAAATTTTTCATAGACCGGCCGCAGGACCTTGCGCACGGCCTCGTTGCGCGGCACGTGGGTGTGACGGCGGCCGGAGGCGTCCTCGTAGGCGGTGCAGATTTGCAGCTCGCCGCGCCATTCGCCGCCATGCGTGAGCGCATCGAGCTTGTTGATCATCAGGTCCTGGAAGCCGCCGTAGCGAAGCGCATCGCCTTTCTCGACGGCATCGTACCAGCCGACCATGCGCTGGCGGCCGGTGCTGGTGCCGAACTCGAGCTGTTTCAACTTGGCGCAGAGCGGGTGGGCGTCGTCCATCTGCGTGAGGAAGGTGTGCGTGCCGACCTTGGTGTCGTAGGCCTTGGCCACGCCGAAGGTGTGCACGGGCTGCACGGGCAGGCCGGCGCTCTCGAAAAGCTCGGGCGTGTAGGTGTGCGAGGCCGTGACGTTGGGGGAGAAGCCGTGGCGCTTGTCGAGCCAGTAGGCCTGGCCGAACTCGCCGATGACGGTGCGGCCGGCGGCAAGCTCCGTGCGGACGATCTCACGCACTTCACCGATATTTTTCGCGAGGGCGACGCCCGCCTGCCAGTAGACCTCGGTGAGACGGTCAAGGTTGAGGGTGAAAGGCGCGGGGCCACGGAATTGCGCGAAGTCGAACTCGGCCGGGGCGAACACCCCGAGCTCAATGGCCTCGGCGTTGGCCCGCTGCTCGGCGGCGGTGAGCTTGTCGAAAAACTGATGCCAGGCGGCTTCGCTGACGCGGCAGACGTGCTGAATGGTGCGCAGGGCGCGATCGGCGCGCTGGGCCAGCTTGCGGGCGAAGTAATTCGGCCCGCCAAGAAAATCGGAGAAACAAACCTGCCACTGGCCGACTTCGTCGAGATAGGCGGGCGTGATGCCGCGGCCGGTCGAGCCGCGCGCCTCTTCGCAGAGGATGTTGACGCGGTAGTCCTCCCATGCGAGATCGAGCAGCCGGTGCGTGAGGTCGGACACAAGCGTGCGCTCATCGATGCGCAGGCGCGAAACGACGGCGTGGCCCTTCTTTTCGAGCGGCCGCGTTTCCCACCAGATCTTGCGCGGGTCGGCGACGACGCCGGCGCCGAGGCAGAGATAGGGCACGCCGGCTTCAACGACACCGGCGGGGAGGAGGTTGAGCTTGAGTCCGCCGGCGGTGTGGCCGGAGTTGGCTCCGCCGTTGACCTTGAGCACGACGGAGACCGGCGCACGGGTGGCGCGAAGCTCATCCACGATTTCGGGGATGAGACGGCCTTTGCCTTCGTCACCGAGTGAGATGCCGACATCGGCGATGAGCCGGCTGGAAAAGGGGATCAGGGACATGGTTCCTTGGCGGCAACCGGAGCGAAGCCCCTGTTGCCGACAAGGGAAAACGCGACCACGGGGCGGAGTGCAAACAAAAATATTGGCAGAGGCGAAGGATCAGACGTTTTCATCCTTGCGCACCGGCGGCGAAAAAGCGCTGCGCAGGCGTCCGGCCAGCCACAAAAGCACGCCGAAGGCGGCGCCTCCGACATGGGCCATCGTCGCGACCCGGATGGACGGATCGCTGAACCGGATCATGCCGCCGCCGCTGCCACGGCCATTGTGCGCTTCAAATATGATCTCCAGCACGTAGATCGCCAAAACGGCCGGCCAGAACCAATCGATCCAGTTCCACTGCCATCCCTGCAGAGCCAGAAAAACCAGCAGGCCAAAATTGATCGCGGAGAGACCGCCGTAACGAATCATGTCCCGGTCGCCCCAATACATGGCGAGGGCGATCGCGAGCGGCATGCCCAGCAGGCTGGCATAGCTGGCAAGGGGATGGTCGCGTTCCAAAAGTCCCCCGAGAATGACAAACAGTCCGGCATCGGCGATGAAGTGCGGCCATCCAAAATGAACCAGGTGGCCTGTCCAGACGCGCCACCACTCGCCATTGGCAATCGCCCCGCGGTCGTAAACCAGAAGCTCCTGCCAAGTGCCATGGCAGGCATAATTTATCTCAATCGCCAGTGTGGCAGCGGCGATAACCAGAAACACCCAGGGAATTTTATTGAAGGGGAGAAGGCGCATGATGGGCCGGGTCAGGAAAGCGGATTTTTATCGATCCGCTTTCCGCAGGCGAAAGGCCCGCCGGGCTGATACGACGAGCGTGAGTGCGCCATAAAACCACAGGCTGGGCGCGCCGCCGCCGCCCCCTCCGCCGGCTTGGGTCGTTCCCGCATTGATGGATCCGAGAGGGATGGCTCCGGTGAGGGCGTTGGCAAGGTTGGCGATGTTGGGCGAGCCGAGGCCGGTGCAAAGGTCGTAGCCAAAGCCGGCGCTATAGGCGCCGTTGTTGCCGGACATGACATCATTGAAAGAGGAGGTTCCATGGAGCGGATAGATCGCCGGACCCAGCACGCCGATGGGGCCCATGCCGGCATTGGCCCTCGCCTGGTTGAGCAGGGCGGCAATGCCGGCCCAGACCTGGCAGGAAAGGCTGGTGCCGCCGATCGATTCGAAAGTGCCGTTTCGAATCACCAGCGCGCCGGTGGTGGAACCCTGCCAGATGGTGGATACATCGGGAACGCAGCGCATGCTGTTGTTGGAAAGAACAGATCCTCCGTCGGTCTGCCAGGAGGGACGGGAGAAAACGGTGGAAACGCCGCCGCCCGACGCAAACACATGTCCGGAGCTGGTGGCGTTGAACACCGACTCGCTCACATAAAATGAATTGGAGGCAAGGGTGAGCAGGGTGCCGCCCACACCGGCAACATTCGGGTCACTGGCGGGATATTCGGGCACGAGGGGGTTGCCCGGCGCATAGTCGCCGGGAGAGTTTGGATTGGGATTGGATCCGCCATCACCCGAACTGCAGAGGGTGGTGATGTTAGCGGCGGCGATCTGGGCGAAATTCTGGCTGAAAATGATCAAGCTGCTGGCGGCCCGCGGATCTTCCGCACCCGCGAAGCTCATGCCCAAAACAGTGATGTTGTTCGCCGCCGCATCGGCGTTGATCCTGTTCAGGGCGGCCTGGAGTGAAACGTCGCTCAGATCACTCGTGGCGTAGAGACGGATTTTGGCGCCGGGAGCCATGCCGCTGGCCCACTCAACATCCAGCGCGGCTTCATCGGCATCCGCACTCGATGTCGGCCCGCCATTCACGAGGATGGTTGTCACATTCCCCGGCACCTGGGTGCTGCCAACCGTCGAATAAAACAACTGCAGATCGGAGCTGGCCACCGTCGCATCAACAATAATGGCGATCGTCTGTCCCGCGCCGGTGAGAGCGGCCGGCGCATTGTAGGCGGTCAGGATGTCGCTTGGCGCCAGATATTGTTTTCCCGCTTGAGTGACGATATTGGGGTGGGTGGCAGAGGATGACAATTTATGGTGCATCCGGATGTGTGGCTGAAGTCCCATGACGCCAAGGACGACTCCGGAAAATTCCACCGGCAACGACGGAGCCGTCACGGCGGACGTGAATTCTCCGTCTGCCGTGGCTATTTTGACAAAGACGGCATCCATGCAGTCCTGAATCCGGGCGATCGTGCCTTGGGCAAACACATTGGTGTGATTCGGATCCTGCTGGGTGATGGCGAAACCCTCGCTTACCAGCCAGTCTTGGACGGCAGTGTAGTCGGAGGCGGTTGGGAGGTAGTTTGCCTCCAAATCGTCATGCGAAATCTTTTCGCCATGGCTGAGGCGGGTTTGGAGCTCCGAAAAATTCCGCATTTTTAGCGTTACACAAAAATTCAGGGGAGCGGCAAGTTCACGTGCGGTGAGTGTCCAGCGCGCGACATGGGTGCCGTGGCATTCATACGGCATCTTGATGGAGTCGGGAAAAAAATGGCGGTCACCCGAGTAGACGTGGTCGGCCTCTGCAGCAGCAGGGACGAAGGTAACCACTAGGGCGAGGATGGAACCGCGGAGAAAACCCATGGCCGTTTGGGGATTATTGAGGACCGGTTTATGAGGGGAAGCCTGCGACCTGCATATCAGACCAGGAGCTTAAGTTTGAACCATTTGATGCAGAGACAGACAGCAAACATCACTCTGCCGTGCCAATAATCTTATGGTTTTCGCGAAGCTCGACGATGGCAGCCCGGATGGGCTTTAAGCCTTCAAGCCAATTTCAAGTAAATGGTTTCCAATTACTTATTCTTTTCGTGTGGAGACTTCGATTACATCATGGGGCGCAGCTTCCTTCTGGCCGGCGGCGCTGACCCGAACGTAGCGGGCCCGGGCCTGGAGTTCTCCCAGATTTTTTGCCCCGAGGTAGCCCATGCCGCTTTGCACGCCGCCGATTAGTTCGGCGAGAACGGTGTCAATGGAGCCGGAGACTTCCTTGAGCGCTTCGATGCCCTCGGCGGTGAGTTTGCGCGAGGAGTCGGCCTTGTCCTGGCCGTAGCGGGCAGCACTGCCGGCCTTCATGGCGGCGAGCGAGCCCATGCCGCGGTATTGTTTGTAGAGCTTGCCGTTGATTTCGAGAATCTCGCCCGGAGCCTCACGACAGCCGGCGAAAAGGCCGCCGCAGATGACGGCGTCGGCGAGGGTGAGGGCCTTGACGATGTCGCCGCTCTTGGTGATGCCGCCGTCGGCGAGAAGGCGGACCCCGCGTGCGGCGGCGGCCTTGCTGGCGACGTAGAGGGCGGTGAGCTGCGGGATGCCCACGCCGGCGATCATGCGCGTGGTGCAGATGGAGCCGGGGCCCTGGCCGACTTTGATGGCGTTGGCGCCACAGTCGGCGAGAAACTCGACGCCGGCGGCACTGGTGACATTGCCGGCGATGATGGTGAGATGGGGAAAGGCGCCGCGCACGAGGCGCACCATGTCGCCGACGCCGGCGGTATGGCCGTGCGCGGTGGAGACCGCGATGGCATCGATGTTTTCCTCCACAAGATGGCCGACGTGGGAAAGGATCTTGTCGCGGTCGAGTTCGCCGGAGGCCTTGCGCGCGGGCGAGATCGCGGCGCCGACGACGAGGCGGAATTGCGCATCGCGGGCGGGCTTGCGGCGGGACTTGGCCTCACTGGTGAGGCGCTCGACATCGGAGCTGGTGACGAGGCCGCGCAGGCGGTCGTCGTCATCGACGACGAGGATTTTGTGCAGTCCGACGTGGTCGGTGAAAAAGGCGTCCGCCACCTTGATAGGATCGCCGGACATTTTTTTCGCGGACACGGTCATGAGCTGCGCGCGGGGCGTCATGACGTCGGCGACTTTTTTCGCCCGGTAGCGTTCCTTGACGAGATTGCCCGACAGCAGGCCGGCGAGCTTGCCGCCCTTGGTCACGACGGGGAAGGTGCGGAACTCGAATTTGCGCTGTTCGATCATCGCGAGCACATCGCTGATGAACAGCTCGGGCTCGACCGTGATGGGGTCCTGGATGAGACCATGGATATGATGCTTCACCCGGGCGACCTCCTGCACCTGGTCGGCCGGGGACATGTTGTAATGGATGAGGCCGAGGCCGCCGTTCAACGCCATGGCGATGGCCATGCGTGACTCGGTGACGGTGTCCATGTCGGACGAAAGGATGGGAATCTGCAGGCGCAGGCTCTCGCTGAGCTGGGTGGAGAGGTCGGCGTCGCGCGGCAGGATCTCCGAATGGAGCGTGGCGAGGGAGACATCGTCGAAGGTGAGCGCGGTCGGGCGCGCGGCGGTAAAAAAGGCGTCGGCGGGCAGATAAAAACCAGTGTCGACGCTCGAAGCGGAAGTCGTGGCAACCTTAGTCATGAGTTGCCATGAACGTAATAAGGCTCGGTCTGAAAAGAGCAAATAATTTCTCGGGTCACGGGAAAGTTGCATTGGGGGCCGGCCGGATTTTGTCTGGCGGACGCGCCCATGACCTTTCTTTTCAGCTATCGCCGGTATCATCTGCCTCTACGCACGGCAGTCCGCACGGTGCACGGCGTGCTGGACGAGCGCGAAGGTGTGCTGGTGCGGCTGGAGGATGAAGGCGGCGTGGCGGGTTATGGCGAGGCGGCGGTGCTGCCGTGGTTTGGCACGGAAACGGCGGACGAGGCCGCATCGGCGTGCGCAGCGCTGGGCGGGCGGGTCACAGATGTGGAAATGGCCGCGTTGCCGGCCAGACTGGGATGTCTGCGGTTCGCATTGCAATCAGCGGCGGAGCGAACCGGCGCGCCTGCGGCGCAAAAATATCTGCCCGTCGCGGCGCTGTTGCCGGCCGGGCGGGCGGTGCTGGAACGGATTACGCCGCTGGCCGTGGCCGGTTTCCGCACGTTCAAATGGAAGGTTGGCGTGGGCGACCTGGAGGATGAGATCGCGCTGCTTGACGACGTGTGTGCGGCTTTGCCGGACGGCGCGAAACTGCGGCTTGACGCCAACGGGGCGTGGTCGCGCCGGCAGGCGGAACGCTGGCTGGAGTGTTGTGCGGAGCGCCCGGTGGAGTTTGTGGAACAGCCGGTGGCGGCGGACGCGCGCGGGGCGGAGGATTTGCTGTGTGGACTGGCGGACGATTATCCGACGCCGCTCGCGCTTGACGAATCCCTGGCGGGCGAGGGGGACGTGGCTCGCTGGCTTGGCAATGGGTGGGCGGGTGTATTTGTGGTGAAGCCGTCGCTGCTCGGTGATGCCGTGGGCGTGCTGGAACGGCTCACCGCGGCGAAGGCCAAAGTGGTTTTTTCGTCGGCGCTGGAAACTGCGGTGGGCGCGCGGGCGGCGCTGCGACTGGCGTTCCGCTGGCCGGGCGAAAAGGCCTCGACCGGCACGTTGCCGGCGCGTGCGCTGGGTTTCGGCGTCTGGCCGTTATTCAAGGACATGCGTTTCGATGGGCCGGCGGGGGCGCCGTTTTTGCGCGCGGAAGATGTGGAAAACATCAATGTGGAGGCGGCATGGAGCGAGCTGAGCTAGCCCGGTTGCTGGGCGCGCCGGCCATGGTGGCCGAGCCGCGCGACGCCTTTATTTGCGAAAGTGAACCGGCGCGACTCATGGCGGCGTTCGTCCCGGCGGTGGCCGGGGGTGGAAACGTGTTTCTTTGCGACCCGGCCTGGAGTGAAGGCGAACGTGAGCAATTTGCGGCGCTGACCTCGGTCGGATCGCCCAAGCCACACTCAGCGGATGGACAGGGCTGGCTGATGATCGCCTCGGGCGGCACGGGTGGGCGCTTGAAGTTTGCCCGGCATGACCAGGATACGGTTTTTGCGGCAGTGCGCGGGTTTGGCATGCATTTCGAAGTCTCGCGCGTGAACGCGATCGGCGTACTGCCCCTGCATCACGTGAGCGGGTTGATGGCCTGGATGCGTTGTGCGCTGACCGGCGGGGAATTTTTGCCGTGGAGCTGGAAGGAACTGGAAGCGGGGCAGTTCCCGGAATTTGCGGACGGCGACTGGTTTCTTTCCCTGGTGCCGACACAACTGCAGCGGCTGCTGCCCCAGCCGAAGGCGGCCGACTGGCTGCGGCGGTTTCGCGCGGTGTTTGTCGGCGGCGGGCCGCCATGGCCGGAGTTGCTGGAACAGGCGGCCAAGGCGCGCGTCCCGCTGGCGCTAAGCTATGGCCTGACGGAAACCGCGGCGATGGTCGCGGCGCTGCGACCGCAGGAATTCATCGCGGGCGCGCGCAGCAGCGGCGCGGTGCTGCCGCATGCGCGCCTCGAAGTGACGGCGGAAGGCACGTTGCGGATTGCGGGCGAGTCGGTGTTTCGCGGATATTTTCCCGAATGGCGTGCTGAGCGCGAAGTGGCCACGGAGGACCTGGGATTTCTTGACGAACGCGGCCATGTGCACGTGACCGGGCGGCGCGACGACGTCATCATCACGGGAGGAAAGAAGGTGCGGCCGGCTGAGGTGGAGTCGGCGTTGCAGGCCACCGGCCAGTTTGCCGACGTGGTGGTGATCGGCGTGCCGGATCTGCAATGGGGCCACGCGGTTGTGGCCTGCTACCCGGCTGGCGGGAAAACGCCGGATTTTGAGCGGGTGACGCAGCTTTTGGCCGGACAGCTGGCGGTGCATGCCTGGCCGAAGCGATTCGGAGCGGTGTCCGGGTGGCCGCGCAATGCACAGGGAAAGCTGAATCGGGCGGCGCTGGCCGCGCGCCTCTCAGCCGGCGCTCACCCAGGCGGCGAGGGCAGGGGGTAAAGGCCGGCGTTCGCGGCTTTTTGAGTCGATGCAGACATGTTCGGTGCGGACGCGGGCGGCGACCTTTTCGGCCGTCCCGAGTTTCACGACCTCATAACTGAGCGCGTAGCTGTGATCGGAAAGCGGCTGGGGCGCGACGGTGACGCGAACCTTGTCGCCGGCGCTGAGCGGCCGGAGGTAACTGGCCTCGCTCTTGGCGATGGGCACGACGACGCCGTGGCCGGCAAAAAACGTGTTCAGCTCGATGCCCGCCGCCCCCAGCGACTCCTCATAGGCCTCATGGCAGAGCGCGAGGTAGTTGGCGAAAAAGACCACGCCCGCGGCATCGGTGTCGGAGAAATGGATCGTGCGCTGATAGCTAAAACTCATTTTGGACAATCTGCATAACTTACTTCACTATGTCGAAACCCTTTCCATGACCAAAAACGAAATCGCCGATGTGCTGAATGAAATCGGGACGCTGCTCGAGCTGAAGGGCGAGAATCCGTTCAAGGTGCGCGCGTATCATGCCGGGGCACGGGCGCTCGAGGCCATTGAGGACGCGGAACTGGCGGGCCTCATCCGCGAGGACAAGCTGGAGGGCGTGAAGGGCATCGGCGAGGCGCTGGCCCAAAAGATCGGCGAACTGCAGGTGACCGGGCGGCTGAAATTTTACGACGAGCTGAAGGCGTCGATTGTCCCGGGGCTGGTGGAAATGCTGCAGGTTCCCGGGCTGGGCGCGAAAAAAGTGCGCGCGTTGCACGAAAAGCTCGGTGTGAGCAGCATCGCGGAGCTGGCGGCGGCCTGCACGGCGGGCCGCGTGGCGGAACTCGACGGATTTGGAGAGAAGAGCCAGGAAAAGATCCTGGCCGGCATCAAGAACCGCGAGGCCTATGGCCGGCGGCATTTGTGGTGGGAAGCCTGGCAGACCGCCGAGCCGATTCTCACCGAGCTGCGGTCGTTGCCCCAGGTGATCCGGGCCGAAGCGGCGGGCAGCCTGCGGCGCGGACTGGAGACCATCGGCGATCTTGATTTCCTCGTGGCGGCAAGCGACGCGGCGCCCGTGGTCGACTGGTTTACCCGGCAGCCGGGAGTGCAGGAAGTGACGGCGCAGGGTGAAACCAAGGCGAGCGTGCGATTTACGTGGGGATTGCAGGCCGATCTGAGGATCGTGCCGGAGGAGCAGTTTGTCTTTGCGCTGCACCATTTCACCGGTTCGAAGGAGCACAACGTCCAGATGCGGCAGCGGGCGCAGGCGCGCGGGCTGAGCTTGAGCGAGTGGGGCCTGGTGCCGGCCGAAGGCGGGGGCACGGCGAAGGAAAAAGCCAAAAGCGCGCTGAAGAAGCTGGAAAACGTCAAAAGCGAGGCGGATCTTTTTGCGGCGCTTGGGCTGCGCTTCATCCCGCCTGAACTGCGCGAGGGGCTGGGTGAAATCGAGGTGGCGGAACACCAGGAACTGCCGCGGCTGGTCGAGCTGGGCGACCTGCGCGGTGCGTTCCACAATCACACGACCGCCAGCGATGGGCGCAACACGCTGATCGAAATGGCCGCGGCCGCCGAAGCCCTGGGCTGGGAATATCTCGGCATCGCGGATCACTCGAAATCGAGCTTTCAGGCGAATGGCCTGAGCGAGGACCGGCTGTTGAAACAGGTGGAGGGCATCCGCGCACTGAACGCGGCCAAGCACTTCAAGACGCATGTTTTCTCCGGCACCGAATGCGACATCCTCCCGGACGGACGGCTCGATTTCGACGAGTCGATCCGGCGGCAGCTCGATTACGTGGTGGTCTCGGTGCACAGCGCCTTTTCCCAAAGCGAGGCCGACATGACAGCCCGCATCATACGTGCGCTTGAGCAGCCGCATGTGACCATGCTCGGGCATCTGACCGGCCGGCTGCTCCTGCGACGCGAAGGGTACGCCGTGGACGCGGGCAAGGTCATCGACGCGGCCATCGCCAACGGCGTCATCATCGAGCTCAACGCCAATCCGCAGCGGCTCGACATGGACTGGCGCCACTGGCGGCGGGCGGCGGAGCGCGGGCTGCTTTGCGCCATCAACCCCGATGCGCACGATACCACTGGCCTCGCGTTTGTGCGCGCCGGTGTGAACGCCGCGCGCAAGGGCTGGCTGCCGCCAGGGCAGGTGCTGAACACCCGTCCGCTGGCCGAGGTCATTCGGTTTCTGCGGAAAAAATGAAGATGGAATCGCGGCGCGACCGGGCTTTCAATCCAGCGGCATGATCACCACCCGGGCGCGCGGACTTGTCACGCTGCATGTGGGCGCAATGGCGCTCTTCGTGGGCATGTTTTTCTGGGTCTACGCCAACCTCATCTACCACGTGCCGTTCGTGCATTTGAGCCGTGAGGTGAATCTGCTGCCGTACTTCTTGTGTGCGGTGGGCGGCCTGGTGCTCGCGTCGCGCGAACTGGTGGCATCGTCGTGGTTTCACCGGCTCACGTGGCTGGATGCGGCCCGGCTGGCCGCACGGCAGGTGGGATGGATGGCGCTGCTGACGTTCACCATGATGTTCGCTACGCGCGACCGGAGCATCAGCCGTCTGTTTCTCGGCAGCTTTTTTGCCTGGGTGTGGTTCGGGCTGGTCTGGCTCAACGTCCACGGTCCGCGCCAGCTGGCGCGGCTGGTTTTTAAAGGGCAGCGCCTGCCCACGTTATTCATCGGGCGGTTGGACTCGCTGGCCCGGCTGCGGGCGTGGATTGCGAAAAAGGAGCTACTGGGCATCGACGCGGTGGGATTTTTGTCGGACGATGCGGAGGCGTCATCGGCCGATCTGCCCGCGCCGTTTTTGGGCGGGGTGGGCCGGTTGTCGCACGTGCTGGAGGAGCGTGCAGTGGCTCAGGTGATGATGCTTGAATTGCCGGCCAGCGACCCGGATGCGCGGCGCGTGATCGAAATCTGCCAGGACCGCGGTTGCCGTTTGCTCATCCACAGCAACCTTGAGGAGCGTTACACGCATCCGCTGGTGCCGGTGGTGGAGGACGGGCATCATTTCTACACGCTACAGGAGGAGCCGCTCGAGGACCCGGTGAACCGGCTGATGAAGCGGACGCTGGATCTGGCGGTGGCGCTTCCCGTCGTGGTGATCGTGCTGCCGCCCTTGTGCTTGTGCGTATGGATGATGCAGCGGGGCCAGGCGCCGGGACCGTTGTATCACGTGCGCCTGCGTCGCGGACAGCAGGGGCGGCCGTTCACGATGTTGAAATTCCGCTCGATGTATGCCGCGCCGCCGGCCGAGGAGGCGGAGTCGCGGCAGGTGGCGGAGACAGATGAGCGGGTGTTTCCGCTCGGGCGGTTTTTACGGCGGCGCAGCCTGGATGAGTTTCCCCAGTTCATCAATGTGCTGCGCGGTGAAATGAGCATTGTCGGGCCCCGGCCCTACATGCCACTGCTGGATCAGGAATTCAGCCAGTGGGCGCGCGCCTACCGCACGCGCTACCTGGTGAAGCCGGGGATCACCGGACTGGCCCAGAGCATGGGTTATCGCGGTGCCGTCCTTGAGGAGGAGATGCTGCATCACCGGCTGCGGTGGGATGTGCACTACATCACCCACTGGTCGATCTGGCTCGACCTGCTGATCATGCTGCGCACGGCGCGGCAAGTCCTGTTCCCGCCGAAGACGGCGTATTAGGACGGACTTCCGCCGTCCGGCTAGAAATTTTTCGTATAGGTCACGCCGCGCTCGTCGATAAAGGTAAGGACGTCGTCATCGATTTTTTTCAGGCGCAGGCCGAGCAGGCGGTCAATGAGGTCGTTTTCACGGTAGACGTGGTCATTCGTCAGCACTTTCCTGCTGGTGGCGGTGATGCGGACGCCGGAGACTTGCAGCGCATCGATATAGGCGAGGATTTTGGGATCGGGCTGGGTGGGATCCAATGGCGGGGCGGTGACGACGATCGCGGGCTGTGGTGGGATGACAACCGGCGCGGCTGGTGCGGCAGCCGGCGTGACGGAGACCATGGCTGGCGGCGGAGCTTTTTCGGGCACAGTTGCCGCCACCGGCACGGCGTGGGGTGTGGGCGGAACAGGAGCAGAGGCGACCGGGGGCAGGACAGACGTGACGGGGGCGGTTTTGGCGATGGGAGCCGGAGCCTGTGCCACGACCGGTACAGCCGGCCGCCGCAGCAGATAGACCGTGGCGAACGCGCTCAACGCGATCAGCACGGTCGCACCGAGCGCCAGAAGCACAAACAGCTGGGCAGGCAATGGCTGTCCGCGGCCGGTCGCATTCCCGGGGGCGCCGCCGGGCATGGGCGGCAGCGAACCCTCCCCTTTGGCCTGGCGTTTCTGGGCTTTTTTCAGGGCGTCGTTAATCAGGCTCATGGCAGGGGGAAGCGGAGGCGGTCAATCAGTGAGGCTGGACAGATCTTTGGACGCGCGTCGGACATCCCAATAGTTTACCTCATCGGACTCGCGAATGAAAGCCGCGAGAATGGCCTTGTCGCAAAGGTTGTTCACGATGCGGGGAATGCCCTTGCTGGCGCGGTGGATCTTGCGGATGGCGCGCGGCGTGAAATGGGGCCGGCCGCTGCTGCCGGCCAGCGCGAGGCGGTGCCGGATGTAATTTTCGATGTCGCCGCGCGCGAGGGGATTAAGCTCGTAGTGCACGAGGATGCGCTGGCGGAGCTGGCGGAGTTCGTCGCGCGCGAGGATCACCTTGAGCTCGGGCTGGGCGATCAGGACGATCTGGAGGAGCTTTTGCTTGTCGGTCTCGAGATTGGAAAGCAGGCGGATTTGCTCGAGCACCTCGAACGAGAGATTTTGCGCCTCGTCGATGATGAGCACGATGTTGCGGCCGGCCTCGATACGGGCGAGCAGCAACTGGTTGATCTGGGCGATGAGGTCGTAATGGTCCGCGGCGTGGTTCGTTTCGCCGAGCTCGGTGAGGATGGCCCGGAGCATCTCGGTCTCGGTGACGCGGGGGTTGAGGATGAGCGCGGTGTCGTAATGCTCCATGTCGAGTTCCTCCATCAGGCGGCGGCAGAGGGTGGTCTTGCCGCAGCCCACCTCCCCGATGAGCACGATGAAGCCCTTGCGCTCGCGGATGCCATAAAGCAGATGCTGCAGCGCTTCGTAATGAGTTGGGCTTAGGTAGAGAAATTTTGGGTCGGGCGTGATGTTGAAAGGCATCTCCGCCAACTCATAGAAACTCTGATACATGGGCAGTTCCGAGTATGCGGCCCCCTCGAAAAAGGCACGCAAATTTCTTCGGGGCGCTCCGGCCCCGGCCCGGTTTGAGAGGGTCTTTACAAGACGCGGGGAATCGCCGCGGCGCTGGCGAAAAGATTTGCGCGCGATGCACGGAGTGCTTGGCTCGCACCGACTGCCGTGAATTCCCGCCGTGTCGTCATCATCATTTATACGCTGGTATTTTTCGCTGTAAGCGGGGTTTTCGGTGTGTCGTTGTGGCAGACGCGCGCCGAGTACCTGCAGTTGTGCGCGCAGGAGGCGGTGAGCCGGCGGAGGCTGGCCGAGGCGGAACAAAAGTTGCGCGAACAGGACCAGATCCTGGCCCGCCTGCGCAACGATCCGGCCTACGTTGAGCGCGTCATCCGCCAGCAGCTCGGCTATGCCCGGCCGGACGAATTCATCTTTCGCTTCGAGCCGTGAGGCCGGCGCGAGAATTTTCGTTGCACCGACGCACAGGCGGCGCCTTCAATCGCTCCTTTCATTTTTCATGGCGACATCTCCGCTTATCGAAAGATTTCAATGTGCCGGCCAGGCGCAGGTGTTCGCCTTTTTCGAGCGGCTCTCCTCCGCGGAGCGTCAGGCCCTGCTGGCCGAGGCGGCGGAAGTCGACCTTGATGAGATAGCGCGGCTGACGCGCACGCTGCTCGCCAAAAACGCGGCCGCCAGCGTCAATCTCGACGGTCTCGCCCCCGCGCCCTATGTGCCGCTGCCCGGGCACGGTGGCGACGCCTCCGGCTGGGTCCGCGCGAAAGCCGCAGGCGAGGTCGCGTTGCGCGCCGGCCGCGTCGCGGCCTTCACCGTTGCGGGCGGGCAGGGCACGCGGCTGGGCTACGACGGCCCGAAGGGCACGTTTCCGGTCACGCCGGTGAGGCAAAAACCGCTTTTCCAGGTCTTTGCCGAAAAGCTCCGCGCCGCGGGCGTGCGTTATGGGCGGCCGCTCCACTGGTTCATCATGACGAGCCATGCGAACCATGCGGCGACCGAAGCCTTTTTTACGGAGCACAAGTTTTTCGGCCTCGACCCGGCGCGCGTGCATCTTTTCCGCCAGGGGCGCATGCCGGCGGTGGACTTTGCGGGAAAAATCCTGCTCGAGGCGCCGGGGCGGATCGCGATGTCTCCCGACGGCCACGGCGGTTCGCTGCGTGCGCTCGATCGCAGTGGGGCGCTGGATCTGCTGAAGGGCGAGGGGATCGACACCATCAGCTACTTCCAGGTGGACAATCCGCTCGTGCGCTGCATCGACCCGGCATTTCTGGGCTGGCATCTCGGATCGGCTTCGGAAATGTCGAGCAAGATGGTGCCGAAGGCGTATGCCGAGGAGAAACTCGGTCATTTCTGCACGCAGCGCGGCCGGCTCGTGGTCATCGAATACAGCGATCTGCCGCCCGCCTGGCAGCGCGAGCTCGACCCGGTGACCGGGAGGCTGCGCTTTGTCGCCGGCAGCATCGCCATCCACATCCTCGACCGGGAATTCGTGCGTCGCGTGGCAACGGGGGAAAATGCGCTGCCGTTCCACCGTGCGGACAAGAAAATCCAGGTCGTCGATGCGGCGGGACTCCCGGTGAAGCCCGACAAGCCCAACGGTGCGAAGTTCGAGATGTTTGTCTTCGATGCGCTGCCGTTTGCGAAAAATCCCGTCGTGGTCGAGACCGCCCGGGCGGACGATTTTTCGCCCGTGAAAAATGCCGAGGGCGTGGATTCGCCGCAAACCTGCCGCGACGACCAGCTCCGGCAGTTCGCGCGCTGGCTGGACGCCGCCGGCACGGCGGTCGAGACCGATGCGAGCGGGCGGCCGCGTGCGGTGATGGAAATAGCGCCGGCTTTCGGCTATGACGGGGAGACGTTCGCCGAGTCGTGGCGGAAGCTTCCGTCCCGGCCGGCCGTGTCCGATGGACTGTACCTCGAATGATTTTATAATGACCACTTCCGAAAAAATTTCCGCGGCGGCGCGCTCCGGCCAGATTCTGCCGGGTACGGCCGAAAATCTTGCCGCCTGGCTCGGCTCCGGACTGCCGGCCTGGGCGGTGGCCGGCATTGACGAACTGGTTGCGCAAAGTGCGTGGAGCGAGCTTAACGACCGGTTTTACCGCTACCTCGAGTTCGGCACCGGCGGCATGCGCGGGCGTACCATCGGCGCGGTCGCAGCCCAAAGCGAACTCGGCACGCCCGGTCCGGAGGGCACGCCGGAGCATGCCGCCATCGGCAGCAACATGCTCAATGATTTCACGCTCATCCGCGCGATCATCGGGCTTTACCGCTACACGAAGAAATTTCTCGGGCAGAACCTGCGCTTCGATGTGCCGCGGCTCGTCATCGCCTATGACGTGAGGCATTTCTCGCGGCATTTCTGCGAGCTGGCCGCCTCGACGTGGACGCGGCTGGGCGGGGTGGCCTTCATCTTCGACGGGCCGCGCTCGACGCCGCAATTGAGCTTCTCCGTGCGCTGGCTCAGGGTCCACGCGGGCGCGGTCATCACGGCCAGCCACAATCCTCCGCATGACAACGGCTTCAAGGCTTATTTCGAGGATGGCGGCCAGGTCGTGCCGCCGCATGACAAGGGCATCATCGCCGAGGTCAACGCCGTGCAACTCGGCGAGCTGGGCGCGTTTCTTGAGAAGGATCTGGCGCGCGTGGTCATCTTGAAGCGTCCGGCCGACGACGCCTATCTCGTGGCCGCCTCGCGTTCGATCATCGATCACCGGGTTTTCCCCAAGGCAAACCTGAAGGTGATCTATTCCAACATCCACGGCACCGGCAGCGTGGCGGCGACGCCGCTCCTGCTGCATGCCCGTGTGGATGTGGTCGAGGTGATCGAGCAGGTCGCCTTCGATCCGCGTTTTCCGACCGTGAAGTCGCCCAACCCGGAGAACGCGGAGGCGCTCGCGCTGGCCATCGCCACGGCGGAAAAGCGCAGTTGCGACATCGTGTTTGCCACCGATCCCGACGCCGACCGCATGGGCGCGGCGGTGCGCGGCCGCGACGGCAAAATGGTCATCCTGACGGGCAACCAGATCGGCGCGCTGCTGGCCGAGTATCGCATCACCCGCTACAAGGAGCTGGGCTGGCTGCCCGCGGAAGGCACGCAACGGGCGGTGCTGATCAAGACCTTTGTCACCACGCCGTTGCAGGACGCCATTGCCCGCGGCCACGGCCTCAAGGTCATCAACACGCTCACGGGTTTCAAGTGGATCGCGGCCCGGCTGCACCGCTACGAGGAGGAGATGATGGAGGCCCTCCGCACGAAGGAGCACCTTGCGCTCGACTACGACGCCACGCCCGCGCGCAAGCGGGCCGAGCTGATGCAGGCGCACAGCACGTTTTTCGTGCTCGGCGACGAGGAAAGCCTCGGCTACCTCGGCACCGACGCGATCCGCGACAAGGACGGCAACGCGGCCTGCCTGATGTTTGCCGAGGTGTGCGCCGCCCTGAAGCTGCGCGGGGTCACCGTCCCGGAATATCTCGACGAATTGTATTTAAAATACGGATACCATCTCGAGGACACGATCAACATCTATTACGAGGGCGCGAGCGGCGCGGAGAAGATCAAGCGCATCCTCGGGACGTACCGGGAGCAGCCGCCGGCCGCGTTTGGCGACGTGCAGGTGGCCAGGTTCCAGGACTTCGGCCGCGAAAAAATCACGGATGCGGACGGTGCGACCGTGCCGGCGCAGGACCTGTATTTCGTGACGCTGGCCAACGGCTACAGCTTTGCCGCGCGCGGCAGCGGCACGGAGCCGAAGATGAAATTCTACCTCTTTGCGAACGAACGGGTCGGAGCCGTGGCAGACCTGCCGGCGGCGAAGGCCCGGGTCGCGCAGACGCTTGGCGCGTTGAAGAAGCTTATCGAGCAGGACGCGAAGCGCCGCGCGGAAGGCTGAGGGAGCGGGGCTTTACTGCATGCCGCCATTCCACTCCGGCCGGTCGGGCATGGGCGGCACGACGGTCGGCGGCTGGCCCTTTGGCGTGAAGGTCGTCACGAAGGTCTCCTTGGTCCCGGTCGTTTCGAGGTAGAAGCTTTCGCGGCGGGCGGGAGCGATGTCGGGCGTGGAGGCGTGCCAGAGCTTGAATTCCCCCGGCAGCTCCAGGGTCACATGCATCACCACGGTGCCGTAATCGACGTCAAACTCGGCCCGGTCATGGAAAGAGGCGCCGGTCACGTCCTGCCAGTAGCTGAAGGGCTCGGAGCGGCCGTCGGCGAAATGCGGATCGGGATGAAAGGAATCCGGCAGCTTCACCTTGCCCTGCAGATGGAGGGCCAGGCCCAGCTTGTGGTCGCCGCCGGTCGTTTCGATGAAGGTCGTGTCCACCAGTTGGTTTCCCTTGATTTCGAGGGTGCGCTTGGCGCTGGCTTCCGGCCGGTATTGCGGCTGGGCGGCGCTGACCCGCGCGGGATTTTCCGAATATTCCAGCAGCTGGCCCCGCATCGGCCAGTCGGGGTTGATGATCTCGATGATCCATTCCCGGCGTTCTCCGAAAGGCCCGAGATATTCACCTTCTCCATCCACCAGGGGATCGTTCTCGGACAGCCCGCGCGTGTGGTAGCCCAGATGCAGGGGCGAGCCGTAGCCGGTCGTGCCCGGATCGTGGGTGATGTCGGCCGTACCATAAAACGCCGCATAGTTCAGCGCTTCGGATTCGGTGTGGGAGCGGGTGATCTGGCCATAATGGAAGAAGACCTGCCAGCCGTTTGCCTTGAGGATGGCCATGCGGGTGGCCTCAAGATTGTGGCTGGTCACTTCGGGGAGGGGCCCTGGTTTGGCCGCGGAAATCGGCGGATCGAGGAGAAGATCCCAGCCATTGCCTCGACGGGGAACGGTCTCATTTCCACCGGTGGCATCGGAAGGAATGGGCGTATCTTCACCGCGCCGGCCGCGACCGGTGAGCGTGGCCAGTCCGAGCGTTGTCGGGAGGACACGGTAAACGGCCGCCAGGCTGCGGCGGTTGGGCGCCCGGCCGATTCCACCACTATCGGCTGGATTGGGCAGCTGTCCGTTGGGAAAACGGTAGTAGATCGGAGCGAGCAGAAGATCCTCGGTCTCGGCCATCTCATGGGCGAATTCACCTTCGCGGCCGTAAACGGCGGCTTCGGTGTAGAGCGAAGTGAGGGCCTGCGCCACGCCGCCGGCGTAGCCGAACGATTGCTCGACCCAGAGATAATCGGCGGTGATGCCCTGGGCCACCTGCTGGCGGATGCCATGCGGCCCATCCACCGCATCGCGCCACATGGCTTCGTCGCCGAAGAGCAGGGCGACCTGGGCCACGGCGCTGCGATGCCAGCAGGCGATATTATGGATATTCTGGTAGGTGCCGTTCAGCACGGCCACCTCGGGCAGGAAAAAATCCTTGTGCCAATGCTCCTTGCGTTCCGGAGTCACGAAGTCCCCGAGATGGCGCACCACGTGGGCATAGGTGATGAGATTGGTGGCCTCGGTCAGCGTCTGCCAGTACAGCCGCGCTCCGCCGCGCTCGGGTTTCCATTTGAGATAATTATCGGTGTAAAAATCGAGCTGCCCGGCCGCCCATTCAGCATAGGATTTCTCGCCGATCAGGCGGTACAGCCGCGCGGCGCGTTCCATCATCGTTGCGTTTCTTTCCCGGAACAGCCGCACCCAGGCGGCGAAGAGCTTGGGTGTGATCGCGACATGCGGATCCGAAGGACTGGAAAAATGGTCCGTCTGCTCGCCGGGAATCGCATCGGTCCACATCAGGTGCGAGCCATCCTTGGGACTGACAAAGTCGTGGGACCAGCCGGCGGCCCACTCGACGCGGTCATGGTGATTTGCGATCCAGGCATCGACTTCGGCGCGTTCCCTTTTGAGCCAGGCGGCCCAGGCGGGATCGGATGCCACGCGCTTGCGGGCGCCATCCCAGTCTTCCTGCGCGATGCGCCAGGGCCGGCCCTGGGCGTCGTAGATTTTCAGGTCTGGAAAGATTTTTTCGGGCGAGGAATCGGATTTTGCCGGCGAGGAGTCGGAAGAAGCGGCCAGGGCCGTCTGAAAAACAGCGCAGAGCGCTGCGAGGGCAAGAAGATGGCGGGGCATGGGGTGGGAGTATGAAAGAGAAAGACGCAAACAAAAGGGCGGCCGTTGCGGAGCCGCCCTGAGAAATAACGATCCGGAGTGCTTTCGCTTGAAAAATCAGAGAAGCAGCAGCGTGGGCTTCTCGAGCAGTTCGCGCAGGGCGGTGAGGAACTGCGCGCCGGTGGCGCCATCCACGACGCGATGGTCGCAGGAGAGCGTGAGCGACATGCGCTGGCCGGGGACGATGGCACCGTCCTTCATGACGGGCTTTGCCACGGTCGTGCCGACGGCGAGGATGGCGGCGTTGGGCGGGTTGATGATGGCGCTGAAACGGTCGATGCCCATCATCCCGAGGTTGGACACGCAGAACGTGCCGCCGGTGAACTGGTCGGGCTTGAGTTTCTTCTCCTTGGCGAGCTTGGCCAGCTGCTTGGCCTCGGCGTTGATGGCGAGAATGGTTTTCGTGTGCGTATCGCGGATGACCGGTGTGATCAGCCCATCCTCGATGGCCACGGCGAAGGAGACATGGGCGGCGCTGTGATGGCGGATGGCGGGCTGCGGGCCGCCTTCCCACGAACAATTCACCGCAGGCACGCGGCAGAGGGCCTCGGCCGAGGCCTTGAGGATGAAATCGTTGACGGAGAGCTTGACGCCGTCCTTTTCCAGCGAGGCGTTGAGCCGCGCACGGAGATCGAGCAGCGGGCCGGCGTCCACTTCGACTTCGAGATAGAAGTGGGGAATCTGCGTCTTCGACTCGACCAGGCGCTTGGCGATCACACCGCGCATGGTGGAAACCGGGACGAGCTGGTCATCCTGGACGGGACCGCTGTGCAGCTGGCCGGCCGGCGATTTTTCCGCCTCGAGGATATCGGCGCGGACGATGCGGCCGCCGGGACCGCTGCCGGCGACGCGTGCCGGGTCAATGCCCTTTTCTGCGGCCGTTTTTTTGGCCAGCGGGGAAATCTTAACCCGGCCGGTGAGCGTGGCGAGGCTGGGCGTGGGCGAGGAAGGAGCGGATGGGGCGGCGACCGGTGCCGGCTTTTTCTCCGGGGCGGCGGTAGGCGTCGCGGCGGGGGGAGGGGCGGCTGGCTCGGATTTTTTCGCCGTAGCCGGCGGCGGAGTTTTCCCGGCGGGCGCCTCGACGGTCTCGCCGGCCTTGCCGATGGCGGCAAGCGGGGCGCCAATCTCGATTTGCGAACCGGCGGGCGCAAAAATCTTCAGCAGCGTGCCGTCGAAAAACGACTCGAGCTCCATCGTGGCCTTGTCCGTTTCGACTTCGGCGAGCATGTCGCCGTTTTTTACGGCGTCGCCTTCTTTTTTGAGCCATTTGACCAGCGTGCCCACCGTCATGGTGTCGCTGAGTTTGGGCATCTCGATGATTTGGGCCATGAGCAATAAATTCAGACAGGATGAACGGAATCAATAAAATGGCGCGAAGCGGCCCGGGGCCACAAAATTCCGCCCATCCGGTTGATTCCGTGGAAAGCGTTTAGAGCATCGCCAGCGCGGCGTTGCGGATGCGCTGGGGGTTGGGCAGTTGCTCGTCCTCGAGCACCTTGCTGTAAATTTGCGGCGCGTCGATGGCTGAAACGCGCTTGATGGGCGCGTCGAGATCGTCGAACGCCTTGTCCTGAATCAGGTAGCTGATCTGCGCACCGACGCCGCAGAAGGGCTTGTTTTCCTCGACGAGGAGCACGCGGTGGGTTTTGCGCACGGAGGCGAGGATGGTTTCCTCATCGAGCGGGCGGATGGAGCGCAGGTCGACGACTTCGACGGAGATATCGTGCTCGGCCTGCAGGAGCTCCGCGGCCTTGAGGGAGTGGATGACGGCACGGCCGTGTGCGATGATGGTGAGATCGGTGCCCGAGCGTTTCACGTCGGCTGAACCGAGCGGGATGAGGTACTCCTCGGTCGGAACCTCGCCCTCGAGGTTATAGAGAATCGTGTTCTCCATGAAAAACACGGGGTCGTTGTCGCGGATGGCGGACTTGAGCAGTCCCTTGGCGTCATAGGGCGTGGCGGGGCAGACGACCTTCACGCCCGGATGCGCGGCGCAAATGTTCTCGGGCGTGTGGCTGTGCGTCGCACCGACGTTGGTGCCGCCGTTGGCGGGGCCGCGAATGACGATGGGGACGTTGATCAGGCCGCCGGACATGTAGCGGACGTTGGCGGCGTTGTTAAGAATCTGGTCGAAGGCGACCGCGTAAAAGCTCCAGAACATGAGCTCCATCACCGGCCGGATGCCGAGCATGGAGGCGCCGATGCCCGCGCCGATGAAGCCGGCTTCGCTGATCGGCGTGTCGATGACGCGCTTCGGCCCGAAACGGGCGAGCAGGCCCTGGGTGACCTTGTAGGCGCCGTTGAACTGGGCGACTTCCTCGCCCATGAGGACGACGTTGGGATCGCGCTCGAGTTCCTCGGCGAGGGCTTGGTTGATGGCTTCGCGGTAGATGATGACAGGCATCGGATTTAAAAGTGAAAAACGATCAATGTGCAGGCCTTAGCGCTGATGGTCGGATGGGGTTCGCTTCATTTGATATGAGGCCAAAATAGATTTTTGATTTTTGGGTCATCAGTCCCCAGGCAATCATGCCGCTTGTCACCAGCGGTACCGTCATGATTTTGGCGATCAAAAGCCAGTTGTGATGAGGCGTGTAAATCGCTGCGAAAACAGAAGCAAAAAATATCAATCCCCCAAAAATAACACCTAGCCAGGCCAAGCCCAGTGCAAGATTTCGAATACGCTTTGATTTTTGAAGTATTCCACTGACAATGAGCACGGAAATCATGGCTGAAAGAAGGTCCACCATGATCCGGTCAGGGCGCTTCCCGATTGAAGTTAGGCGTATGATCAAAGAAAAAGCGGAGAGAGCCGCGGCCATGATGTTCAACCATGATACGACCTTTAGCGGAAAGGGCAGGGCCTTTAATTGGGCGAGCATGGCATCGGGTCCGCGGCGTGCTCAGTCGAAGAAAATGCGGCCCTGGGACTTTTTCTGGGAGGGATTGTCCTCTTCCCAGTAGACATCCTTGGTGATGTCCGCGACGGTCGGGTAGGGGCTGGCCTCGGCGAAGGCGGCGGAGGTCTCGGCCTCGTCTTTCGCCTCGTTGTCGATTTTTTCAATCACGGCGTCGTTGAGGACGCCCTCGGCGAGGAGCGTGTTTTGGAAAAGCTGGATCGGGTCCTTCGTCCGGCGGTATTCCTCGATTTCGGCGCGGTCGCGGTAGGTCGAGTCGGGATCGGAGACGGAGTGGCCGCGGTAGCGGTAGGTTTTGATTTCGAGGACGCTCGGTTTCGATTTTTCGCGGGCGAGCGCGAGGAGTTTTTCCGTGGTCTCGCGCACTTCGTAGACGTCGTGGCCGTTGCAGACGTCCCAGGCCATGTCGTAGGCCTCGGCGCGTTTGGCGAGATCGCCGGCCGAGGAGCGCGCCTGGCTCGTGCCCATCGAATAGCCGTTGTTCTCAATGATGAAGACGACCGGCAGATTCCAGAGTGCGGCGAGATTGTAGGCCTCGTGCACGGCGCCCTGGTTGACCGCGCCGTCGCCGAGGAAGGTGAGGGCGGCGCCCTTGAGGCCCTTGTACTTCAGCGCGAAGGCGAGGCCGGCGCCGAGCGGAACCTGTCCGCCGACGATGCCGTGGCCACCCCAATAACGGCGCGAAGGATCAAAGAAGTGCATCGAACCGCCCTTGCCTTTTGAACAGCCGGTGGCCTTGCCGTAGAGCTCGGCCATGAGCGGGTTGAGCGGCATGCCGACGGCGATGGCGTGGCCGTGGTCGCGGTAGGCGGTGATGACGTGGTCGTTTTCCTGCATGAGCGAACAACAACCCACGGCGACGGCCTCCTGGCCGATGTAAAGGTGGAGAAACCCGCCGATCTTGCCCTGCTGGTAGCTGCGCAGGCAGCGTTCCTCGAAGCGGCGCGTGCGCACCATCGTGCGGTAGAGCTCGATTTTCTGCTCAGCCGTGAGCCGGGCGTTGATGGGCGCCTGGGCGGACTTGCTGATGGCGCCGGCGCCATTCGGCTCGGAAGACGATGGCCCGGAGGCCGGGGACTTTTTACTGACGGGTGAAGGCATTGGTCGAAATTAAAGGACTAATTTTTTGGTGAAAATCCCGAAATGCAAGTGTTTCCTCACTCTCACAGCAAGACGCACGCCGGGCCGGATGGATGCTAGGGCGTCACCTGTTCGATTTCCACCCGCAGGGGCTGGCCCGGCGCGCAATCCGCCCGCAGCGCCACAAAGCGGTCGCGATAACGGTCATAAATCGGCCATAGCGCCGTCCGGTCGGTCTCGGGGATTGGCAGGGTATCGATGGCCGCACGGGTGAAAAACCCGAACCGGCCCTCGGCTATGTCGCTCGGCAGTGCGGGGATGGGCTTCTTGCAACGAAATAGGAAGAGCAGCCAGTGGGCCTCGCCCTCGTAGGCCTTTTCTGCGATCATAGCGAAGAGATGCAGATCGGCCAGCCCGACGGCAAAGCCTGTCTCCTCCTGCATTTCGCGCGCGGCGCACTCAAACGGCGACTCACCAATGGCGGTCTCGAGCTTGCCACCGATGGGGCTCCACACGCCGAGATTGGGCGGCTTCGCGCGCAGGAGCAGCAGGTGCTCGCCCGCGGCGTTTTCCAGGAACACGAGCACGGCGATCTTGTAGGCGAGGGGGGCGGTCATGGGGAGATCATTACAAAAGAAAGAGGCTCGCGGGAAAATGGAGGAATGGAAACAAGGAACTCAGGAAAAGCGGGGAAATCACGACGGATTTTTAATGATTCCTCTTTTCCCGGATTCCATATTTTAATGAATGGGCCGACACCGGGCGATTTTGGGGTTTGCCATGTGCAGGCTCAGGCCTTGGCTCCGCATGTATGGCGAAATGGCTTCTCATCGACGGCTTCAACCTCGCTTACCGCTGTTTTTTCGCGATTCCCGAGCTGACGCGCGCCGATGGTTTTCCAACGAATGCGCTGCACGGCTGGGTGAAATCGCTGTGGAAACTCGAGGATCAGGAGCGGCCCGACGGCGCGCTGGTGTTCTTCGATCTCGGCGGCGCGCAGGACCGCCTGGCCCTCCATCCCGAATACAAGGCCCACCGCGAAGAGATGCCCGAGGCGCTGGTGAAACAGCTGCCGTATTTGAAGCAGCTCACGCGCGCGATGGGTTTCGTCGGAATCGAGCAGGACGGGGTCGAGAGTGACGACCTGCTGGCGGCCGAGGCCGTGGCGCTGGCCCGCGCGGGCCATGACGTGCTGATCGTGAGCTCGGACAAGGACTTTGCCCAGATCGTGGGCGAAAAAATAAAAATCATGCTTCCCCCGCCGTCGGCCAATCCGAAGCTGGGCTGGCGCCTGATGGATGCGGCCGGTGTTACGGAAAAATTCGGCGTGCCGCCGGCGCAGATCACGGACTACCTCGCGCTGGTGGGCGACTCGTCGGACAACATTCCCGGTCTCACCGGCGTCGGCCCAAAAACCGCGGCAAAGTGGCTGCAGGAATTCGGCAGTCTGGAAGGCATCCTCGCGCACGCGGGTGAATTGAAGCCCGAGCGCTTTCGCGAGCCCGCGCGCGCAGCCGCGGAAAACCTGCGCCGCAACTTGAAACTCACCACCCTCAACCTCGCTCTCCCGACCTTCGCGGCCCAGAAAGCCGCGCCGCAGGCCGCGGAAATCTTCCGCTTGCTGGAGGAACTCGAGATGAAGGGCAGCCTGACCGAGGCACGGTCGCGCTACACGCAGCCAGAGCTGTTTTAATCAAGCAGGAGGCGCGAAACCGGTTCGCCGGCTTACTTGCCCTCGGTTGAGACGCCCTGTGGATCGAAGATGTAGCCGACGCCGTGCACCGTGCGGAAGGCGCCGAGATCCAAGCCGTTATTCTTGAAGAGCTCGCGCACTTTCACAATGTACTGGTCGAGCGAGCGGCTGCGCACGTCGGCGTGGAGGCCCCAGACGGCATGGATGAGCGCCTTGCGCGTGATGACGATGCCCTGATTTTCGTTCAGATAGGCGAGGATGCCGAGCTCTTTGCGGCCGATTTTCTGGACGACGCTGTTGGGAAACGCGACCTCGAGACGGACGGGCGTGACCTTAGCACCGCAAAAATCAAACGGCTCATCGCTGATCCTGGCGTTTTTCGTGACGTGGAAATCGCTTTTTGACTCGGCGCGGCGCAATACGGCGTTGATGCGGGCGATGAGCTCCGGGTAGCCGAAAGGCTTGGTAATGTAGTCATCCCCGCCAAGATCGAGGCCCTTGACCTTGTTCACCTCAAGGGCGTTGCCGGTCAGGAAAATCGCGGGGATGGTGATGTCGTTTTTGCGCAGGTCTTCCAGGAGGGCAAAACCTGTCTGGTCGGGCAGATTGACGTCGAGCAGGATCAGATTGGCAAAATTGCGCTTGAGAAAGCGGAAGGCATGGGCGCAGCGGTTGTAAACCTGCGTCTGCATGCCGGATTCCTCGAGATGAATGGAGATAAGCTTTGCAAGCTCCTCTTCGTCCTCGACAACGAGGATCAGCGGCTTGGGTTCAGAACGAATGGCGGCGCACATGGGGTGAATTTGGATTTATAAAAAATACGTTAGAATGCATTTTTTACAATTTAGCCCATTTTGTCAAAAGAATCTTGAGGCCTTTCTAAAGGCTGCACCGGATGGCCTTTGGCCGCGAATTTTCTTGAAGGCGCCCTCCGGCGGCGGCTCCCTTGGCCCCGTGTCCGCACCCGCACCATTACTTATGCTCGGCCTGCCCAAAGGCAGCCTCGAGGAATCGACGAAAAACCTGTTTGCCAAGGCAGGCTGGAAAATCACCACGAGCTCGCGTTCCTACAAGCCGGCCATCGACGATGCCGAGCTCGACGGCCGTTTTGTGCGCGCCCAGGAGGTCAGCCGTTATGTCGAACACGGCTTTTTCGACTGCGGCCTCACGGGTTACGACTGGATCAAGGAAAACGAGTCCGACGTCGTCGAGGTTTGCGACCTGATTTACAGCAAGGCTTCCGTGCAAAAGTCCCGGTGGGTGCTTTGCGTGCCCGAATCCTCGTCTGTCCGGCGGCCGGAGGACCTGGCCGGCAAGCGCGTGGCCACGGAGCTGGTCAACACCGTCAAGCGCTACTTTGCCGCGAAGAAAATTCCCATCGAGATCGAGTTTTCGTGGGGCGCGACCGAGGTGAAGGTGCCCGACCTTGTCGATGCCATCGTGGACATCACCGAGACCGGCTCGTCCCTGCGCGCGAACAAGCTCCGCATCGTCGACACGCTGCTCGAGACCAATACCAAGTTCATCGCCAACAAAAAAAGCTGGGCCAATCCCGCGAAGCGCAAAAAGATCGAGACCATCGCGCTGCTCCTGCGCGGCGCGCTCGAGGCCGAAAGCAAGGTCGGCCTCAAGATGAATGCGCCGAAAAAATCGCTCGACGACATCATCAAGGCCGTGCCCGCGCTGCGCAACCCGACCATCTCGCCGCTCAGCAACCTCGACTGGGTCGCGCTCGAGACCATCATCGATGAAAGCGTCGCGCGCGAAATCATCCCCGAGCTCAAGCGCCTCGGCGCCGAGGGCATCGTCGAGTATCCGCTGAACAAGGTGGTCTATTAATGTTGGAAGCGCAAAGGTGCGAAGACGCAAAGCACGGACAAAATTCAAGGACCGGAAACCATAAAAACTTTTGAGCCGATCTGACTTTCCTGGCTTTCTGGCTTTAGAATTCATTCTGCTTTTCCATCTTTGCGCCTTTGCGCTTAAAATTTCCGTATCATGTCGAAGATCACCCTAGGTTTGCTCCAGCACGCCTGCTCCGCCGATCCCGCGGCCAACCTGAAGAAAACCCTCGCGCTGGCCGAAAAGGCCGCGAAGAAGGGCGCCAATATCATTTGCACGCAGGAGCTGTTTCGCTCTCAGTACTTCTGCCAGAGCGAGGATCATAAAAATTTCAAACTGGCCGAGCCCGTCCCCGGCCCGAGCACCGAGGCCTTCCAAGCGCTGGCCAAAAAGCACGGCGTGGTCGTCATCGCGTCGCTCTTCGAGAAACGGGCGTCCGGCCTTTACCACAACACGGCTGCGATCATCGATGCGGATGGAAAACTTCTGGGCATCTATCGCAAGATGCACATCCCGGACGACCCGCTTTACTACGAAAAATTCTATTTCACGCCCGGCGACACCGGCTTCAAGGCGTGGAAGACGAAGTTCGGCAAGATCGGCGTCCTCGTCTGCTGGGACCAATGGTATCCCGAAGGCGCGCGGCTGACCGCGCTGCAGGGCGCAGAGATCATTTTCTACCCCACCGCGATCGGCTGGCATCCGAAGGAAAAAAAGAAATACGGCGTGAACCAGCATGGCGCGTGGGAAGTCATCCAGCGCTCGCACGCCGTCGCCAACGGCTGCTATGTTGCCGTCACGAATCGCGTCGGCCATGAGAGGCCGGTTGGCGGCTCCGGCATCGAATTCTGGGGGCAAAGCTTTGTCGCCGGCACCAGCGGCCAGATCCTCGCGAAGGCGGGCGTCAAGAAGGAGGAAATCCTCCTCGTGCCGATTGATCTGGCGAATGTCGACGTGACGCGCACGCACTGGCCGTTTTTGCGCGACCGGCGCATCGACGCCTACGGCGACCTCACGAAGCGTTTTCGCGACTGAGCCATGCCCGCCGCTTCCACGCCCGCCGCGCTCGGCTTCCGCATGCCCGCCGAGTGGGAGTCGCAGGCCGCCGTGTGGCTCTCCTGGCCGCATAACCTGGACACCTGGCCGCGGCATTTCCGGCCGATCCCGGCAAAATTCGCGGAAATCGTCGCGCACATCAGCCGCCGAGAAAAAGTCCGCATCAATCTCGCGCGTCCGCTGCAGAAGCGCGCCCGCTCGCTCATCAACCGGGCCGGGGCCGAGCTCGCGAACGTCGAATTTTTCGACCATCCGACCAACGACGCCTGGTGCCGCGACCACGGCCCGATCTTCGTCAAGAACGACCGCACGGGCGAAGTCGCGCTCACCGACTGGCGCTACAACGCCTGGGGCGACAAATACCCGCCCTACGACCGCGACAACAAAATCCCGCCGCGCATTGGCGCTGCGCTCGGCCTGCGGCGCTTCGAGAACGACATGGTGCTCGAAGGCGGCTCCCTCGACGTCAACGGCGCCGGCCTGCTCCTCACGACCGAGGCCTGCCTGCTCAACAAGAACCGCAACCCGCAGCTCACGCGCGTGCAGATCGAGCAGAACCTCCGCGACTGGCTCGGCGTGCACACGATTCTCTGGCTCGGCGACGGCATCATCGGCGACGACACCGACGGCCACATCGACGATCTCAGCCGCTTTTTTTCCGCCGACGGCATCGTGACCGTGGTCGAGCCGAACCGGCGCGACAAAAATCACCGGATTCTCCAGGAAAACCTCGAGCGGCTGAAGTCGTTGCGCACGACTGCCGGGAAAAAATTCAAGCTCGCCGAGCTGCCCATGCCCAAGCCGTGCTTTTGCGAAGGGCAGCAGATGCCGGCCAGCTACGCGAATTTCCTCGTGATCAATGGCGCCGTGCTCATGCCCGCTTTCCGCCAGCCGCGCCGCGACGCCGCGGCCGCCGAGGTTCTGGCCGGCTGCTTCCCCGGCCGCGAAATCGTCCCCATCGACTGCCTCGACTTGGTCTGGGGTCTGGGCACATTGCACTGCATCTCCCAACAACAACCCGCCTGATCATGCGCCACGCCTTCTTTTTCGCCGTTGCCGCGGCGACCTTCCTCTTCACCGGCTGCGATTCCCTGCCGGACCGCCTGTCCACGCCCTTCAGCCGGCCGCAGCCGAAATCCCATGTTTTCGCCGCCGATGAGCGCACCACCTTTGCCGCGGCGCATGCCGCGCTGTCCGACATCGGCTTTGGCTATGCCCACGGCGGCCCGGCGCAGGGCCGGCTCGAGGCGCTGAGCGGCTTGCAGACGGGCGGTTCGGCTTCCCTGAGCAGCACGCGGCAGCTCCAGCTCGAGGCCACCTTTTCGCCCGCGCCCGACGGCGGCACGCAGGTGGATGTGGTGCTGCACGAGCAGATTGAGGACGATTCCGCCCGGAATCCCGGCCAGGGCACGTCCACAGCGCTGCCCGAATCGTCCGTTTACGACGACTTTTTCCGCGCCATCGAGCATCGGCTGGCTGCGCCACGGAGCTGATTTTTTCGCTTGCGCAGGGCGCTGGGGCGGGGGATTCTGACCCTTCGCGGCATTTTATTGGTTAAGTCGGCGACGCCGCGTTGCTCCCGCCGGCTTTCACGTCAGTCCAACCATCAACCCACGGCCGCAGGGCCATCGCGATGGGCCGGCGCTGCGGAGCAGGCGGTGGTCGCGTCGTGTTTCCGCATATGAGTTCAGTCATGCAAGAACTGCTCGCGCAGTCCTCCTTCGATAAATTGAAGGAAGGCGCGATCGTACCGGGCACCATCACCGAAATTCGCCAGAACGACGTTGTCGTCGACATTGGCGGCAAAGCCGAGGGCATCATCCCCGCTTCCGAATTCCCCGACCTGGGCGAGCTGCAGGTCGGCTCCCAGATCGACGTATTCGTCGAAAAACTCGAGGACAAGGAAGGCAATCCCATCCTGTCGTTCGACAAGGCCGAACAGAAGAAAAACTGGGAAAACATCCTGGCCAAGGCCCCCGAGGGCTCTGTCGTCGCGGGCCGCGTCAAGGCCAAGGTCAAGGGCGGCCTCATTGTCAGCATCGGGGTGGACTCTTTCCTCCCCGCTTCGCACATCGACATCCAGCCGCCCAAGAACCTCGACCAATACGTCGGGCAGACCTACGACTTCAAGGTCCTCAAGATCAATCTCGAGCGCCAGAACGTGGTGCTCTCCCGCCGCGAGCTCATCGAGCAGCAGCGCACCGAGAAGCGCCGCGCGCTCCTCGACTCCATCCAGCCCGGCCAGGTCCGCAAGGGCGTGGTCAAGAACATCACCGATTTCGGCGCGTTCATCGACCTCGACGGCATGGACGGCCTTCTCCACATCACCGACATGAGCTGGGGCCGCATCTCGCACCCGAGCGAAATGCTCAAGCAGGGCGAGGAAGTCCAGGTCATGATCATCGAGGTCAACCGCGACAAGGAACGCGTCTCCCTCGGCCTCAAGCAGACCACGAAGAACCCGTGGGATGAGATCGACCGCAAGTTCCCCGTCGGCTCGAAAGTCCACGGCAAGGTCGTCAACCTCGTCCCCTACGGCGCGTTCATCGAGATCGAGCCCGGTGTCGAGGGCCTCGTGCACATTACCGAGATGTCCTGGACCAAGCGCATCACCAAGCCCTCCGAGCTGCTCAAGGTCGGCCAGGAGCTTGATGCGGTCGTCCTCGGCATCCAGAAGGAGGAGCAGAAGATTTCCCTCGGCCTCCGCCAGCTCGAGCCCAACCCATGGGACATGGTCCGCCACAACTACCCGATGGGCGCCCGCGTCCGCGGCAAGGTGCGCAACATGACCACCTATGGCGCTTTCATCGAACTCGAGGAAGGCATCGACGGCATGGTCCACGTTTCCGACATGAGCTGGACCCGCAAGGTCAATCACCCGAGCGAAGTGCTCAAGAAGGGCGACGAAGTGGACGCCATCGTCCTCGACATCGACCCGACCCAGCAGCGCATCAGCCTCGGCATGAAACAGCTCGCGGTCGACCCGTGGAGCGACATCGACAGCCACTTCAAGATCGGCGACGTCGTCACCGGCACCGTCACCAAGATCACCTCCTTCGGCGCCTTCGTGGAGCTCAAGGACGGCATCGACGGCCTCGTGCACATCTCGCAGATCAGCGAGGACCGCATCGAGAAGATCAAGGACGTGCTCAAGGCCGGCCAGCAGGTCACCGCGCGCGTGATCAAGATCGACCGCGAGGAGCGCCGCCTCGGCCTCAGCATCAAGGCGGCCAACTACTCGGCCGACCAGCTCGCCGCCGAAACCTCGGCCTACGACGCGCTGAACCGCCAGAGCGCTGGCGACATGATGAACCTTGGCGACATCCTCGACGAAGCCTCGAAGAAGGAAGAGTCGTAAGCCGTCGCGAGACCTTCGCCAAAAAACTTCAAAGGCGCCCGGAATTTCCGGGCGCCTTTTTTATTTCAGTTATTAAATGGAAAGGATAGGACTGGTGCTGGTCAGCAAAAACATGGCATCGTACACTGCTGAAATTTTCTGGAGCCGAGGGACGCAAGCGTTCTCTGATAATCGCTACAGCCGGAAACACAGCTGGCGATTTGATGGCGGTGTTGAAGTAAAGGCTTCATCCTCGCCGCATGTCGTTCCGCTTCCATATTCGGCTCAAGACGCGGTCGATCCAGAAGAAGCATTTGTCGCGAGCCTTTCTAGTTGTCACATGCTTTGGTTTCTCTCGATAGCCGCCAAGAAAGGCTTTGTTGTGGACGAATATGTTGATGCGGCAATTGGCGTCATGGAAAAGAATACTCAAGGTAAGCTCGCGATGACTAAGGTCGTTTTGCATCCCAAAGTGAAGTTTTCGGGTTCATGTAGTCCGGGCAGCGTCGAGCTTTCTGCATTACACCACGCTGCACACGAAGAGTGCTTTATTGCTAATTCGGTTCTTACCGAGGTTTCGTGTGAACCTGTATTTGGTCAGCCATGTCATCGGTAGGCATTTCTTCAACACCCGACCAAATTTCGATTGAAATGGAAGCCGCCTTTGAATTCGCAAAATGAGCCCCACGATCTTCCAGTTTTGAAATTACCGCTTCTTCTTTTTCTCTCGCGAGGAGCCTCGCATTCATGTGCATGTCTTTTCGCCCGACGGGGAGGCGAAATACTGGCTGGAACCGAAGATAGAACTGGCTATCAATAAGGGTTCCGTCCGAAGGATCTCAAGGTCATCGAAGCGAAAATCAAAGAACATGAAGATGAAATCCGCAAAGCTTGGAAGAAACACTTCGGCAGCTGAGGTCACGCATATCTCGAAGCACGGTCTTTGGGTGCTCGTTGGCGAGAAGGAGTATCTTTTGACTTACGAGGATTTTCCCTGGTTTTCAGACGGAAAAGTTTCGGAGGTCACGAATGTCGAGCTATTGCACGGCACGCACTTGCGCTGGCCCGATCTCGATGTCGATATCGAGCTGGAATCGTTGAAATACCCCGACCGTTACCCGCTCATTTATAAATGAGAAAGGCCGACGTTTCCGTCGGCCTTTGGGTTTAAGTTAAGAATTGCTCGGGGCTCAGTTGCGCCCGGCTTTTACCAGCTTCTTGCCGGTGGGCTTGGCAGCCGGTGTCTTGCTTTCGACGAATTCGCGGATGACCTCCATGCGCTTGCGCTGGCGGTCCTCCTCGTGGATGTCGTCGAGCGAGCGCTGGGCCTCATTCTTGGCCATGGCCTTGCGCATCTTCGAGAGGGCGATGTTCTGCAGCTGGCGCACGCGCTCGCGCGTGACCTTGAACTTGCGGCCGACTTCCTCGAGCGTGAGCTCGTTCTTGCCGTCGAGGCCGAAGCGCAGGCGGATGATCTCGGCCTCGCGCTTGTCGAGCGAGCCGATCATCGCATGCAGGTCGGAATTGGTGTTCTTGCCGCGCAGGCTTTCGAAGGGATTGATCGCATTCTCGTCGCCGACGATGTCGCCGAACGAGGCCGAGTCGCCTTCTTCGCCGATGGGCGCGTCGAGCGAGGTCGGGCGGACGCTGACCGACTTGAGGTGGGCGACCTTGCTGGTGGGAATCTGCAGCTCGCGCGCGAGCTCCTCGTCGGTGGGTTCGCGGCCGAACTCCTCGGTGAGGGCCATGGCGGTGCGGCGCATCTTCGAGATCTTGTCCACGAGATGGACGGGCAGGCGGATGGTCTTCGACTGGTTGGCGAGCGCGCGCTTGATGGACTGCTTGATCCACCAGGCGGCGTAGGTCGAGAGCTTGCCGCCCTTGCGCGGGTCGAAGCGCTCGACGGCCTTGATCAGGCCGATGTTGCCCTCGCTGATGAGGTCAAGCAGCGGCAGGCCGAAGTCCTTGTAGTCCATCGCGATTTTCACGACAAGGCGCAGGTTGGCCTTGATCATGTGGTCGCGCGCGGCCTTGTTGCCGCGGCGGATGCGCTTGGACAGGTCGATTTCCTCCTGGATCGTCAGGAGCGGAGTCTTGGCGATTTCCTGGAGGTAGAGCTGGAGGCTGCTGCGCTCAAGCGGGGCAGGCTCGCTGCTCGGAGCAGGCTCGGGTTTTTCCAAAAATGACGGCGGCGCATCGAACGTCGTGGTCATCGTGGCGGCGACTGGGGCTGGGTCGACGTCATCCAACTGGCGGGTGGTGGTGGTATTGGCCATGGATTCGTCTTTCTTAGTTATGGAACGGTAGCGCGGACGGTTGTTCCTGAAGTTTCATTGTATATCAGGAGTCAACCGGAGCCTGAAGTATTCCAGTTACGTAAACGAATAACTCCCTATGAAAGTAGCACGTCACCTGAATTTAACCGTGCAACTCTGGCGCAAATAGGGGTAATGCCCCGGGCGTTGCGTCACAATTGGCGCCCATTCCGGCTTAGTCAGGCCACCCGGAAAATCAGAGGCGGAGGGACGGGCCGCCTGCTGATTTTTTCAGAAGCCGATTCGATCGCATAAGGACAGCCGATGGATGACCCAAGGCTTCTTAATAAACCCAAGACCGGATCAGAACCGCTCGGCCATGGCCACGGCTTTGAAGAGTGCCGAGGCCTTGTTGAGCGTTTCCTGATACTCAGCCGCAGGGTCGGAGTCGGCGACGATGCCGGCGCCGGCCTGGATGTGGATTTTGCCGTCCTTGAGCAACGCCGTACGCAGCATGATGCAGGTGTCCATGTTGCCGTCGTAGCCAAAGTAGCCGAGGGCGCCGGCGTAGAAACCGCGCTGGACCGGCTCCTTCTCCGCGATGATCTGCATGGCGCGAATCTTCGGCGCGCCGCTGACGGTGCCGGCGGGAAAGGTGGCGCGCATGAGGTCGAAGGCGGTTTTTTCGGGCCGGATGCGGCTTTCGACCTGCGACACGATGTGCATGACGTGCGAGTAGCGCTCCACGACCATGAGCTCGGGCACATGGACGCTGCCGAAGGCGGAGACGCGGCCGATATCATTGCGCGCGAGATCGACCAGCATGAGATGCTCGGCGCGCTCCTTGTCGTCGGCCAGCAGCTCCTTTTCGAGCGCGACATCCTCGTCATGGGTGACTCCCCGCTTGCGGGTTCCGGCGAGGGGCCGGATTTCGACCAGGCCGTCGGTCAGGCGCACGTGCACCTCCGGCGAGGCGCCGACGATCGCGAAGTCGCCGGTGTCGAGGATGAACATGTAGGGCGACGGATTGACTGTGCGCAGCGCGCGATAGAGGTCGAGCGGCGACTTGGAGAACGGCCGGGTGAACCGTTGCGAGGGCACGACCTGGATGATGTCGCCGGCGCGGATGTATTCCTTCACGTCGTCGACCATTTTTTCGAAGGCCGGGCGGGTGAAGTTGCCGGCCGGGATTTCGATGGGTGGGGTCGCGCCGATCGCCGCTGGAGCAATCGAGCGCGGCTGCTGCAGAATGTCGAAAAGCTCGCGCAGCTCGGCCTCGGCCGCGGCACGGGCGGCGGCGGCATCGGCCTGGACGTGGGCATTGACACAGAGACGCAGGGTCTGCTTCGCGCGGTCGAAAATCAGCAGCGTGTCCGACAGCATGAAGTAGGTCAGCGGAATCTTCAGCTCGTCCTTGGGCGCGGCGGGCACGGTGGGTTCAATGCGCGTGATGTATTCGTAGCCGATGAAGCCGACGGCGCCGCCGGTGAAGCGCGGCAGGCCAGGCACCTTGACCGGCTGATGACGGCGCAGCTCGGCCTCGATCAGCGTGAGCGGGTCGGCCGGCGTGGGCACGGTCTGCACCGGCTGGCCGGGTTCCCGGATTTCGGTCGTCTGCGGGCCGCAGGCAAAGATTTTGCGCGGACGGCAGCCGATGAAGCTGTAGCGTGAGAGGTTTTCGCCGCCTTCGACCGACTCGAGAAGATAGGCCGGGCCGTGGCCGCGCAGCTTGGCGTAGGCCGAGACGGGCGTCTCGAGGTCGGCCATCAGGTCGGCGTAGACGGGGATGACATTGCCCTGTTGGGCGAGTTTGAGAAAAGTGGAACGATCGGGAAAAATTTGCATGGAAAGTGAACCGTTGAGTTTTGCTGACGGAGGTTAATTCCCGGCCAAAAACGGGCCGGGCTCGCTAAAAGCTTAGCGGTTCACCATCGCCACAAGGGCGCGATGGGCGTCGGCAAAAACGGACGGGGATGGACGGATTCACTCATTCAGGCGCAAAAGGCTTGGCCAAACGGCGCAGCTTGTCCACTCCGCAGTTGTCTAGGCAAAGGGCGCCGGCGACCGGCAGCTATTCCACGGTCACGCTTTTGGCCAGATTGCGCGGCTTGTCCACGTCGCAACCGCGCTCGACCGCGATGTAATAGCTGAGCAGTTGCACGGGGATCGTCGCGACGATGGGCAGGACGGCCTCATGGCAGTCGGGAATGGCAATGACCTCGTCGGCCAGGCCTTCCGGCAGTTCGCAGCCCTCCGTGACGATGGCGATGATTTTGCCCTTGCGGGCCTTGATCTCCTGCATACTGGAGACGAGCTTGTTGAACATCTCACCCTTCGAGGCGAAGAAAACGCTGGGGCATTTTTCGCTGATAAGCGCGATGGGCCCGTGCTTCATCTCGGCGGCGGGATAGCCCTCGGCGTGGATGTAGGAAATTTCCTTCAGCTTGAGCGCGCCTTCGAGCGCGATGGGGAAAAGCGAGAGGCGGCCGAGAAAAAGGAAGTCGCTGTGCTGCGCGTAGCGTTTCGCGATTTTTTTGATGTGTGGCGCCAGCTCGAGCGTTTTCTTCACCAGCACGGGCGCCTGCTTGAGCGCCTGCACAAGCTGCACGCCGTCGCTGAAGCTCATGTCGCGCAGCCGGGCGACGTAGAGTGCGATCATGGCGCCGAGGAGGAGCTGCGAGGTGAAGGCCTTGGTCGAGGCCACGCCGATTTCCGGGCCGACGTGCTGGTAGACGCCGCCGTCGGCCTCGCGCGCGATGGTCGAGCCGACGACGTTGTTGAGCGCGAGCACGCGGTGGCCCTTGCGCTTGGCCTCGCGCAGGGCGGCGAGCGTGTCGATGGTCTCGCCCGACTGGCTGATGACAAAGAAGAGCGTGCGCGAATCCAGCGGCATGTTCCGGTAGCGGAACTCCGAGGCGTAATCGACCTCCACCGGCACGCGGGCAAAGCGCTCGATCAGGTGCTCGGTCACGAGGCTGGCATGCCAGGCGGAACCGCAGGCGCAGAAAACAAAGCGGTCGATGTGGCGGAACTCGGCCGGCAGGAGGTTGAGTCCGCCGAAATTCGCCGTGCTGCCGTCCTCGCTGAAGCGGCCGCGCATGGTGTTTTCGAGCGCCTGCGGCTGCTCGAAAATCTCCTTTTCCATGAAATGGGCGTAGTCGCCCATCTCGGCGTCCTCCACGGCCCAGGTGATTTTGTCCACCACGGGCGAGACGTCTGCCTGGTCGAGCGTGGTGATGGAGAATTCGCGCGGGGTAAGGTGCACGAGCTCGCCGTCCTTGAGATAGACGACGTTCTGGGTGCGGCTGATAAGCGCGGAGGCATCGCTGGCGAGGATGTGTTCGCCGTCGCCCACGCCGAGAAGGAGAGGGGAGCCCTTGCGCGCGCCGACGATCTGGTCCGGCGCGTCGGTGCAAAGCACGGCGATGCCGTAGGTGCCTTCGACATGGCGCAGGGTCTTGCGCACGCTCTCGAGGAAGCGGCTCTGCCCCTTGGGTTCGGCCGGTTCCTTGGCATAATGGTACGCCATGAGGTTGCAGAGCACCTCGGTGTCGGTCTCAGACTTGAACGTGTAGCCTTTGGCGAGGAGGAACTTCTTGATCGCGGCGTAGTTCTCGATGACGCCGTTGTGGATGAGCGCGAGCTTCCCGTCGCTGCTCACGTGCGGGTGGGCGTTGGTGTCGGTCACGCCGCCGTGCGTGGCCCAGCGCGTGTGGCTGATGCCGGTGGTGCCGTTCAGGCGGTGCTGCGAGGCTTCCTTCACCAGGTTGTCCACGCGGCCGATTTTTTTCACGACGGCGAGCCTGCCGTTTTCCTGCACGGCCAGCCCGGCGGAATCATAACCGCGGTATTCCAGGCGCTTCAACCCCTCGAGCAGAATGCCCGCGGCGCGTTGTTTACCGACGTATCCGACAATGCCACACATATTTGTCTCGCGAAACTACGCGCCCCGGCAAACGTCGTGCAAGCTCGCAAGCCAAATTTTTGTTGCATCATGAACCCCACGAAACGTGTTCTCGCCGTCATCATGGGTGGTGGTCGCGGCACCCGCCTCCACCCGCTCACGCAGGAGCGCTGCAAACCCGCCGTGCCGCTCGCAGGCAAGTACCGCCTGGTGGACATCCCCATCAGCAACTGCCTGAACAGTGATATCAACCGCATCTTCCTGCTCACGCAGTTCAACACCGCCTCGCTGCACCGGCATGTGCAGACCGCCTTCCGGTTCGATCCGTTCGGTGGCGGCATGGTCGATATTCTCGCGGCCGAGCAGACCGAAAAAAGCGAACATTGGTACCAGGGCACGGCCGACGCCGTGCGGCGCAACCTCCTTCATTTCCGCGCCTATGCACATGATTATGTGCTGATCCTGTCCGGCGACCAGCTCTACCGGATGGATTTCCGGGAAATTCTTGAGCAGCACATCGCCCTGGGAGCCGACGTCACCGTCGCGGCCAAACCCGTCCCCGCCTCGCAGGTGGAGGCACTCGGCATCATGCGCGTGGCCGACGATCTTTCCATTGCGCAATTTGTCGAGAAGACCAAGGACCCCGCGGTCGTAGCCGGCCTCACGCTCAGCGAAAAGCTCGAGCGTCGCCTCACCGCCACGCCGACCGGCGAGAAACACTGCCTCGCCTCGATGGGCATCTACGTCTTCAACCGCGCCGCGCTGGCGGCGGCGCTCGACAACACCATGACCGACTTCGGCCGGGAGGTCATCCCGAGCCTGCTCGGCAAGATGAAGCTGTTTTCCCATATTTTCGAAGGCTACTGGGAGGACATCGGCACCGTGCGGGCATTTTTCGAAGCCAACCTCGCGCTCGCGCAGCCGCTGCCGCCGTTTAATTTCTTTCATGCCACTGCGCCGGTTTACACGTCGCTGCATTATCTGCCGCCGGCCAAGATCAACCGCTGCGCCCTTAATCACGTCATTGTCGGCGACGGCTCCATCATCACCGACAGCACTCTTCAGCGCTGCGTGATCGGCGGACGTTCCTTCATTGGCGAAGGCACCCAGCTCGACGAGGTCGTCATGATGGGCTCCGATGCGTATCAAACGGAGGAGGAAATCAAGGCCGATCTCGCCGACGGCCGGCCGCACGTCGGCATCGGCCTGAACTGCAACATCAAGAAGGCCATCATCGACAAGAACGCCCGCATCGGCAACGGCGTGAAGCTCTCGCCCGAAGGCAAACCCGACGGCACCTACGCCCACGGCATCGTCATTCGCGATGGCGTCCTCGTCGTGCCCAAGGGTGTGATCGTCCCGGGCGGCGCGGTGGTCTGACGCGCCGTCAGCGTGAAATTTATTTCAAGCCCTCGATCGGTTTGCTCCGCCGCGCGATGAGCGCGATCCCCGCGGCGATCATGAACAGCGAGTAAAATGTCCCGCGGCTCAGTCCGAGGATGGGCGCAATGCCCTCGTCGGGCTCGCGGAAGATTTCGCAGAAAATGCGCACGAGCGCATAGCCGACGAGAAATTCGCCGGCCAGCCGGCCCGGCCGCGTGCGCACGACATCGGTCTTCCAGAAGCGCCACTGCAGGTAGGCGAACAGCAGCCCGCCCTCGAGCCCGGCTTCGTAGAGCTGCGACGGATGCCGCGGCGGAATTTGGGCGAACGGCGTGCCTGATGGCGCGCTCAGTGGAAAAATTACCGCCCACGGCACGTTGGAGATTTTCCCCCAGAGTTCACCGTTGATGAAGTTCGCGATGCGTCCGAAAAACAGTCCCGCCGGCGCGACCGAAACGATGAGATCTCCCAAGTGGAGGAAGGGGATTTTGTTCGCGCGCGCGAACCACGCCAGCGCCACGGCCACGCCGATCATGCCGCCGTGGCTGGCCATGCCGCCTTCCCATACACGGAAAAGTGCGAACGGGTCGCGCGCCAGCGTGCCGAGGCCATAGAACAAAAAATAACCCGCGCGTCCGCCAATGAGCACGCCGAGCACGATGGCGGTGACCAGGTCGGCGATCTTGCTGGCCGGCACCAATGAGCGCCCGGCGCGTGTGTAGCGATAGAGCAGCCCCCCGCCGGCGAGAAAGCCGAGCAGGTAGGCCAGCCCGTAATAGCGGATGCCGAAATTGCCCGAGAAGCGGACGACAAACGGACTGAGGTCGTGGACCCAGTAGGCGAAGGGCATGGGCGGGTCAGGATTTCGCCGGCGGGAAGGGCGTGGTGATCGCGCTCTCGCCCGGCCGGCGCGGCCGCGCCTGCTTTTCCAGCTTGGTCCGCGCGAGCTCGCGCATGTCCACGGCCACGTCGTCCTTCTCGAAAATTTCGCGGCCGAGGATGTGCTCCATCACGTCCTCCATCGTCACCACGCCCGAGGTCGAGCCGAATTCGTCCACGACCACGAGCATCTGCTGGTGCGTCTTCAGGAAAACCTGCAGCGCATTGGCCGCGGTGACAGTCTCGGGGATGAAGTGCACTTCCTGCATGATTTTCTCGACGAGTTCGAAATCCTGGTCGTTGGCCTTGGCCTTGAGCAGGTCGCGCCGCCGCACGAGGCCGGCGATGTCGTCGATGTTTTTGCCGTAAACCGGCATGCGGCCAAAAGGCAGGTTCGGATACTCATGGAACACCTCGCCGACCGTCGCGTTGCGGCGTAGCGCGGTGACAACCGTGCGCGGGGTCATGATTTCGCTCACGCGCACGTCGTCGAGCGAGAGCGCGTTGGCGATGATGTTCGATTCGCTTTTCGTCAGCGTGCCCTGCTCAGCGCCGCGCTCGGCCAGCAGGATGATTTCCTCGTCGGATTTATGGGCCGAAGGTGCCTCGCGGATGATGGTGCGAACGAGGAGGTTGCAGAGAAACGTGATGGGGCTGAGCACGCGCCGGAGCGCCGCAAGCGGGATGACGACGAACGGCTGCAGCGTGCGGCGGTAGGCAACGCCAATGTTCTTCGGGATCACCTCTGAAAACACCAGCATGGCGAGCGTCAGGCCGCCGATGATGAAACCGAGTGCGGTATTGTCGCCCAGCCGGGCGGCCAGCGCGCCGACCACGACCGAGCCGAGCGTGGTGGCGATGGTGTTGAGCGCGAGCAGTGCCGCGAGCGTCTCGTCGAGCTCGCTGCGCAATTTCTCCAGCTGCTTGCCGCGCACCGGCGCGGTGCGCTTGAGCGACTCGACCTCCGCCGTGGTCGTGCTCAGCAGCAGCGCCTCGAACAGCGAGCAGGCTGCCGAGATGACGAGCGTGGCGAGCGCGGTGACGACAATCCAGGGCATCCGGCCAGTGTAGGGGTGCGTGGCGATTTGCGAACCCGAAAGTGAGGCCAATTCAAAAGACCTTGCCTGCGCCTTTTCCACCCGCAGTCTGCGCAGCCATGAGCGAATTGAAACGCACGCCCCTGTACGCCTTCCACGTGGCGCACGGCGGGCGCATGGTGGACTTCGCCGGCTGGGAGATGCCGGTGCAGTACAAGAGCATCCTCGGCGAGCATCTCGCGGTGCGCCGCGCGGCCGGCCTTTTCGACGTCAGCCACATGGGCGAGGCCGATGTGCGCGGACCGGAAGCGGCCCAGTTCCTGAACCACGTGGTCACAAACGACGTCGCCCGGCTCTTCCCCGGCCGCGTGCTCTACACGCCGGTGTGCTACCCCGACGGCGGGGTGGTGGACGACCTGCTCGTTTACATGCGCGGACCGGAGGATTTTTTCCTCTGCTTCAACGCCGGTAACATCGACAAGGATCTCGCCTGGCTGCGCGAGCAGGCGGCGAAGTTCAATGTCACGGTCACCGACCGCTCGGCCGATTACGCGCTCCTCGCGCTGCAAGGCCCGCGTGCCGCCGCCATTCTCTCGCCGCTCACGGCGACGAAGCTCGACACGATCAAATACTATCACTTTGCCGAGGGCACGGTTGCCGGCGTGAAGTGCATCATCAGCCGCACCGGTTACACGGGCGAGGACGGCTTCGAACTTTATCATGCGCCGGGCGAGGCGGAAAAGCTCGCCACCGCGCTGCTGGCCGCCGGCACGCCGCTGGGTCTCGAACTGGTCGGCCTGGGCGCGCGCGACAGCCTGCGCCTAGAGGCGGGTTATCCGCTTTACGGCCATGAAATCACGGCCGACATCTCGCCGCTCACCGCCGGCCTGGGCTGGACGGTGAAACTCGACAAGGGCGCCGACTTCATCGGTCGCGGGGCGCTGCTGGCCGAAAAGGAAACCGGCACGCCGCGCAAGGTCGTGTTTTTCAAGACGGGAGACCGCCGCATCGTGCGCGCCGACACCCCCGTGCTCGGGCCGGCCGGCGCGGTCGTGGGCAAGGTCGTCTCCGGCACGCTTTCGCCCGTGCTCAACGAGGCCATTGGCTCGGCCCTTGTTGAAACCACCGCCGCCGCCGAACCGCTCGCAGTGGACATCCGCGGCGTGAAGCTCGATTTGCGTCTGGCCAAGCCTCCATTCGTCGAACTAAAGAAAACCACATGAGCAACGTTCCTGCCGATCTCCGCTACGCGAAGTCCCACGAATGGCTGAAGCCTGCGGGCGACGGCACCGCGACCGTCGGCATCACCGACTACGCGCAAAACTCGCTCGGCGACATCACCTACGTGCAATTGCCGAAGGTCGGCGCGACCTTTGCCGCCGGCGCGGTCTTTGGCGTGGTCGAGAGCGTGAAAGCGGCGAGCGATCTTTATGCGCCCGCGGCCGGCACGGTCACGGCGGTGAACGACGCGCTCAACAACGCGCCCGAGACGGTCAACCAGTCGCCCTACGATAGCGGCTGGATTTTGAAACTGAAGCTGGCCAACCCCGCCGAAGCGAATGCGCTACTTTCACCGGCCGACTACGAAAAGGTGATTGGGTGAAATTTCGACATGCGTGGTCTTGAAGTCGTGAAGTTCGAGCAACTCGACGACGACGGTCACCTTTTCAAGATCGCCCTCGATAATCTTTTTTCGCTCGACACCGTTCGCTTCACTCAAGGCTTGGCATGAGCGGCAAGATAACGACGGGACATGGGCTGAACGCTGATGAAGTCTTCCTCGGTTTAGTCGATTTCGGACTATTCAGTGAAAAGATGCCTGCCTGCTTTTCTGCGGAGGGATTGGCAAAACTGGTCCCCGCAAGTCTGGCGAAGATCAGCACTGAGACTGACCTTTCCAAACTTAAAAAACTGATCGCCAAACAAACCCACGGAGTCATCCGCTATCAAGTTCTACGCGACGTAAATATCCCCCGCCAGATGGGAATTCCACATCCGCAGAGCCATCTCGCACAGTGCCTCGCCATCAAGCGTTGCTGGAGTGAGATCAAGAAGCACTGTGCCAAACCGACCGCGCCGGTAAGTCGAATCTTCGTGCGGGACACGGGTGCAGATCGTGTCTTCGAGATGAATTACAAAGGGGCAGAGCGCCTCGAAGTCGAAGAGCAGGAACTCGGTTTCCTCACCGGCGCGACCTACGTGGTTCACGCGGATATCGCCGCTTGTTTCCCGAGCATCTACACCCATTCTATCCCATGGGCCTTGCATGGCAGAAAATTAGCCAAGCAGGCACGCGACGATCTCTCTCTGGCGGGTAACTTGCTCGACAAAGCCACTCAAGTAGTCCGTGACGCGCAAACCAACGGCCTGCTCATTGGCCCACACGCGTCCAACATCATTGCGGAAATTGTCCTGACATGTGTGGACGCGCATCTGTTAAAGAAAAGCTATATCCGGCTCAGCCGTCACATCGACGATTACCGCTACTACGCCCGCACACACGAGGAGGCGGAGAACTTTATTCGCGACCTCGGGCTCGGCCTTCGGGAATTCGAGTTGGCCCTGAACGAGCGAAAGACGAAAATTCTGCCCCTGCCTCGCCCGCAGACGGAGAATTGGGTGCGTGAGTTAACGACATTTCAATTTCCTGACGGATTGATTCGACATTCTACGGTGAGGTCCTTTCTGGATCTCGCTCTTCACTTAGCCCAAGAGTCGGGAACATCGGCCGTTCTTAATTACGCAATAAAGATGATCCCAGCCCGTCTTAATGACCGGGCTAAACGCCTTTTTTCCCTTGAGGCGATGAATCTCGCACTTGCATACCCTTATCTCGCGCCGTTGCTCGGTGAGCATGTATTCGCGAAGCACACTCATGTTGGAATGGAAAAGGTAATCGCGACTTTTGCCGATGAACTCCTGCGAATCGGCATCCGTCGCATCTATCCGGATGCAATTGCCCACGCGCTTTACTATGCCATTAAATACGATACAACCCTCTCGCAGTCCGAGGCTAAACTTCGAGAGATCGTGATGATCGACGATGGCATCTGCCACGTATTGCTCCTCGAGTATGCCAACCGACGGAAGCTCGCTGCGATTCAGAAGGCCGTCACAACTCGCGCTAACAATCTCAAAGGCCTCGATTCCAGAGAGCAGGACCCATTTTGGCTTCTGCTCTATCAGGTATGGACCGAAGCTGATCTTTGCGGCAATGGCCACGAATTGCTGGCCGAGCTTAAAGCAAAATATTTCACGTTCTTGCGATTTTGATAGCGCTTCGATTTTCGCACGGTAAACTACCAATGCTCTCAGCGTGAAATGAGCCTAGCATAACCAATCGCCCGATCCAACGTGAATAGGCCTGGGCCGTTATTGCCGCGCTTGTCCTCGCGTGGGGCATCTCTAACGTTCGGCAAATCACCCGATGCAAATCGACGAACTCACCCTTGTTTTGCTCGGAGCCTTCTGGACCGGTACGACGGCGGTTTTTACCGGCATGCAGATGGCCGATGCCGCGCGCGACCGCATCATGCTGGCCAAAGCTGACGATGTTCATCTGCCTCCCGACTATCGGCGGCACTTGCTCTGGTATACGTGGGTTCCCTTGCGCGTCTCTCTCGCCAGCGTATCGCTCCTGCTTGGCGTCATCATCGTCTTTCTGCCGAAGCTCGCCACGGAAGCGGGCACCACGTCCCGACCTACTTTCGCCGCCATCTGCCTTTGGTCTGCTTTCATTCCATTTTCCGGCGCGGCTCTCTTCTTCATCACTTCCTTCCTCGAATTCTTCACGATGAAATCTCGTATCCATGATGCAGGGCGAAAGAATAAGACCTAACCAATTGCCCGAGTCACGAGTCATTTTCGCCCATTTGGCGAGCTCAGGGCTTAGGCCATGCTTGTCGCCCGTGTGAGTCGGCTCTAACTAGCGTTGGGCCCAACCAATCCCATGAATACCAAAGCGAAATTGAGAGACTATCTGCGACGGGCGAGATCCGACGTCTCCTTAAGAAGCAGACTATTGGGCGATGCACGATTTATGAAGAAAACCTCTGGCTGGATGGCGATAGTGTGGATATTGTTGCTTTTGGCACAGACCGCATTCGAAGGGCAGCCATGGTTTTCGAGCTCTTCCGCCACAGCGTGGCTCGGCCTTATGTTTGCGGTAATGCTATTCGACAAATTTTCGGATCGGGTTGCGATGATGGAGTCAATGGAAGAGCCGACGAATCAACCATCAGTTTGAGGCCGATCCGACTACGCTTATGCTGCAGAGGTCATCTCTAACGTTCAGCCAATAATCCACCCAGGAGGAAGCATGGCCGCCGTTTTTGAAAAACTGAATCTCAAGGGACAGACCGAGATTCTCGTGGTCAATGCGCCGCCGTCCTTTGAAGCCGAATTGGCCAGACTTGAAGGGGTCACCGTGGTTCGCGACCCAAAGAAGGCAAAGGCGGTTCATTTTGCCCTGGCGTTCGCTACCAAGCAGGCCGAAGTCGACGCTTTCTCGAAGACGCTCGCGGGCAAAGCTGAAGGCGATGCCGTGCTCTGGTTTGCTTATCCGAAAGGCACATCCAAGAAATACAAATGTGAGTTTAACCGCGATTCCGGATGGAAAGTGATTCGTGGCCTTGGCTTCGACTCGGTGCGCCAGGTTGCGATTGATGAAGATTGGTCCGCGCTGAGATTCAGGCGCGTAGAGTACATTAAGTCATCCGGGAAATGAGGCCGAATCAGCCGCCGACCTAACGCTGCACCGGTTGGAATCGTTTGGCCACGCTTGTCCTTGCCTGGGTCCGCCCTACGTTAGCCCAGACATGAACCTCACCGATGAACTTCGTAAGCTCGCCGAACTTCACCAGGAAGGTAATCTCAGCGACCAGGAATTCGCCGACGCGAAGCGGCGGTTGATCGCTGAGAGCGACGCCGAGCCGTCCGCTGCCACGCCGCAGGAAGAAAACGCGGCCTCCGAGGGAGCCGTCGAAGTCGACGAGAAGAAGTACCGGTCCAGCCGCTGGTCGTCTGGCAATTTCTTTTTTCCGGATACTTTGACGCTATCGAGCGACGGCATGTTGTTCCGCAAGGGCGCGATGTTCGGCTCCAGTGAGGAGCACATCAATTACCGGGCGGTGGCTTCATTCCGGGTCAAGAATGGCATCTTCCTGTCGAATCTCTGCATCGAAACCTCCGGCGGCAGCCAGCCGATTTTCATCAATGGGCTGTGGAAATCCGAGGCCAGGGAGATTCAGGACGCGATTCGCGCATTCCAAAGAAACTGCTGATCGGCGACCGAAGCCAACGCGGTTTAGCTGCTTGGGCCGGGCACTCAGGACTTGCCGGAGCGCTCGACTTTGCGGCGTTCGGTGGTGCTGAGGACGCGTTTGCGCAGGCGCAGGTTCTTCGGTGTGACCTCCACGAATTCGTCGGCGGCGATGTATTCGATCGAGCGCTCGAGCGAAAGCTTGGTTGCGGGGATGAGCCCCGTGGCCACGCCCGAGCCCTGCGAACGGAAGTTGGTGAGCGCCTTGGCGCGCACGGCGTTGCAGGAGATGTCCTCGTTGCGCGGGTTTTCGCCGACGATCATGCCTTCGTAGACTTCCTCGCCGGGGCCGACAAAGAGCTTGCCGCGTTCCTGGACCATCTCGAGGGCGTAGCCGGTGGTGGTGCCGGCCTCCGTCGCGAGGATGGTGCCTGTGAGGCGGGTGAGGACTTCGCCGGCGTAGGGGCCGTATTCCTTGAAAAGATGACTGAGCACGCCGCGGCCGCTGGTGGCGTTGACGACGTCGATTTCCATGCCGATGAGGCCGCGCGTGGTGATGGTGGCCTCGATCATGGTGGAATGAGCGAGCTTCTCCATGTTGGTGAGCTGGCCTTTGCGGTTGGCCAGATTCTGCATGATGGTGCCGACGCACTCGTCGGGCACCTCGATCCAGACGGTCTCGTAGGGTTCGTGGCGTTTGCCATCGACGACCCGCTCGATCACGGTCGGGCGGGAAACGAGGAGCTCGAAGCCCTCGCGGCGCATGGTCTCGACCAGCACGGCGATCTGCATGGCGCCGCGGGCCTTCACGTTGAAGACGGCGGCCTTCTCGGTGTTCTCGACCTTGATGGAAACATTGGTCTTCACCTCGCGGAAAAGGCGTTCGCTGAGCTGGCGGGAGGTGACGAGCTTGCCCTCGCGGCCGACGAGCGGGCCGTCGTTGACGCAGAACTGCATCTCGAGCGTGGGCGGGTCGATCTCGGTGAAGGGCAGGGGATGCGCGTCCTCGGCGGCGGCGAGCGTGTCGCCGATGTCGACGTCCTCGAAGCCGGCGAGGCCGATGATGTTGCCGGCGACGCCGTTGAGTGACTCGGTGGTGCCGAGGCCGGAATATTCGAACACTTTCGTGATCTTGGCGCGGATGCGCTTGCCGTCGGAATTGCGGATGACGAAGACGGGATCGCCGACCTTGGCGGTGCCGCCGAGGATCTTGCCGACGGCGATGCGGCCGACGTAGTCGCTCCAGTCGATGTTGGAGACGAGCATGTGGAACGGCTCGCTGGGCTTGGCGAAGGGGGGCGGGACGTGGTCGAGGATGGTCTGGAAAAGGGGCGTCATGTTCTTCTTTTCCTCGCCGAGGTGGTACATCATGTAGCCGTCGCGGCCGGAGCCGTAGACGACCGGGGCGTCGAACTGCTCCTCGGTGGCGTTGAGCTCCATGAGGAGTTCGAGGACCTTGTCATACATCTTCGCGGGCTCGGCGTTGTCGCGGTCGATCTTGTTGATGACGATGACGACCTTGAGGCCGTGGGCGAGGGCCTTGCGCAGCACGAAACGGGTCTGGGCCTGGGGGCCGTCGTAGGCGTCGACGACCAGGAGCACGCCGTCGACCATGCGGAGGGCGCGCTCGACCTCGCCGCCGAAGTCGGCGTGGCCGGGGGTGTCGACGATGTTGATGGTCTTGTCGTGCCAGTGGACGGAAGTGTTCTTCGCCTTGATCGTGATGCCCTTTTCTTTTTCGAGGTCCATCGAGTCCATGGCGCGTTCCTCGATGTGCTGGTTGGCGCGGTAAACGCCGCCTTCCTTGAGAAGCTTGTCGACGAGCGTGGTTTTGCCGTGGTCAACGTGGGCGATAATGGCGATGTTGCGGATGTTCTGATTCATGGCGCTGCGTATGGAAAAGCTGAAGAACGTGCGCGCTTGTGGGGCGGAACGCAAGGCCGAAGCCGCGGGAGGAAAGATCCGCCCGCAAAAAGGGCCGGCGGTGAGGCCGGCCCGGGTGGTTTTGCAAGGAGTTCGCGCCGTGAGCTTACTGCACGGTGATGGGAATGCTCACCTGGCCGGCGCCGTAGCCCTTGAGGACGAGGCTGCCGCTGCCGGGGTGACCGCCCTGGACCGTCACGGTGACGGTCGTGCTGCCGGCGGGGACGATGACCTCGGGCATGATGACGCTGTCCGGCACATCGGTGGTCACATCGAGCAGGAGGCCGCCGTCGGGCGCGGTGACGGGCAGGGTGAAGGTGAGCGGCTGCTGTTCGCCCACATGCAAATTGAGCGAGGCGGGGGAGGCCTGGATGTTGAGCGGGTCGACGCGGAAAGTGCCGACGGGCGAGCTGCCATTGGCGCCGCTGATGGAGACCTTGTAGTCATGGCCGGGATCGACCGCCGGAACGAAGAAGCTCAGCGAGCTGGGCGATTCATAGACCGTGCGCGTGGGCGAACCCTCGAGATAAACGATGTCCTGTGCGGTGAAGCCGCGGCCGAGCACGCTTACGCGGGCGCCGACCGGCCCACGGTTAGCCCCGAGCGAAAGCACATAGCGGCTGGCGATCTTCACGTGCACCGTCTCGATGTAGGCTTCGAGGTCGCTGGTGTTGCCGTTGCTCTCTTCGATCTTATAGTTGACCAGGATGTAATAGGCGAATTCGTCGCGGCCCGGCGGCAGCTGGTAGTCAAGCTCGTAGATATCGCTGCCCAGCGAGCTCTTCTTCATGAGCAGGTCCTGCCCATCGATAATGAGATGCGGCACCACGCTGTCCTCCACGATGTTGCCGCCCTTCGATTCGATACGCGCCGAAATGGTGTAGATCTGCGACGGGTTCTCCGGCAGCGTGGACGGCGTGAGGTTGACGATCTTCAGATCGCAACCGGCCAGCAAAAGAAGGCCGAGCGCAGCGCCGAGCCAGAGGACGAATTTTCTCGCGTGGGCGAAATGGTTTTTGTGCATTGGGTTTTTGGACGATTCCGGATGGAATCCGGAGTGTGTTTGTAATGAGCGATTTTACACTAGCGCAAGAAAAAGCCGCCAGCGGAATTCCGCTCGGACTGTACGTGCATGTACCGTTTTGTGCCTCCACCTGTGACTTTTGCGCATTTTATCAGGTCGAACCGACCCCGGAATTGGTGGGCAAGTTCCTCGATGGCACGGCGGCCGAAGCCGGGCTGGTCGAGTGGGCGCGGCCGGTCACGACGGTTTTCTGGGGTGGTGGCACGCCGGGACTGCTTGCGCCGCGCGATTTGCTAAAACTCGGCGAAATTGTCCGCGCACGGCTGGGCGGTATGCCGGAGGAATGGACGATCGAGCTCGCCCCCGCGTCGGTCACGGAGGCGCGGCTGGCGGTGTTGCGCGAGCTCGGCGTGACGCGTGTGTCGCTCGGCGTGCAGAGTTTCCAGCCGGCACTGCTCGATGCGCTGGGCCGCCGCCATACGCGCGAGCAGGCCCTGCGCGCCTACGAGCGCGTGCGTGCGGCCGGCTTTCCGAGCGTGAATCTCGACCTGATTTTTTCCGTGCCCGGCCAGGACGCAGCGGCGTGGCGGGCCGACCTGCGCGAGGTCGTGGGACTCGCGCCCGACCATGTTTCCACCTACTGCCTGACTTTCGAGGAAGACACGGCGCTGTGGGTGAAGCTCTCGCGCGGGCAGGTGAAGCGCGATGTCAACCTTGAGGCGGAGCTTTACGAGCTCACCTGGGCCGAACTCGCGGCGGCGGGCTATGCCCAATATGAAATTTCCAATTTTGCCCGGCCGGGTCATGCCTGTCGGCACAATCTCAACACCTGGCGCATGCACGAATGGATCGGCCTCGGGCCGAGCGCGGCATCGCAACACGCCGGCTGGCGCGGTGCGAATCCGGCCGATCTGGAAAAATGGAATGCACAGCTGGCCGTGGGCGAACGCATGACCGACCAGCGGGTACGGCTGACGCCGGCGTTGCTGGCCGAGGACGCGCTGATTTTCGGCCTGCGCATGAATGAAGGGGTAAATCTCACCACGCTGAGCCGGCGCTGGCCGGAGGCGCCGTGGACCGAAGCCCGGGCGCTGGCGATGCGCCTCGCGGCCGACGGTCTCGCCGAATGGTCGGACGACACGCTGCGGCTGACGCTGCGCGGGCGCCTGCTGGCCGATGCGGTGGGAGCGGAAATCCTGGAAAATTTTTCGGCGCCGGTTTCCCCGTGAAGAAGATTTTCCTGCTTTTTGCTCTGGTCGCGACGGCGCTGCGGGCGGAGCAGCTCGAACTGGTGTGGCCGACGGCGAATCCGGCCTGGAGCGAAGGCCGGCCGATCCAGGATTTCATCCAGCCGACCGAATCGGGCGAGCCGGAATCAGGCTGCTTTGGCGGGGTGCGCAGCAACGGCTACCAGTTTCACGAAGGCATCGACCTGAAGCCGTTGCGACGCGACGCGCGCGGCGAGCCGCTCGACCACGTGTTTGCCGTGCTGCCCGGCGTGGTGCGCTACGTCAACCTGCGTCCGGGCGAGAGCAGCTACGGGCGCTATATCGTGCTTGAGCACACGGGCGTGTCACCGTCGATCTACACCCTCTACGCGCATCTGGCGAGCGTGGCCCCGGGCATCGCGCCGGGAGCGAGCGTCGAGCGCGGCCAGATCATCGCGCAGATGGGCCATTCGGCCGGCGGCTACCCGATTCCGCTGGCCCGGGCACATTTGCATTTTGAAATGGGCGTGATGGTCACGCGCGAATTCCAGGCGTGGTATGACCGGAAGAAATTCGGCAGCCCGAACGAGCACGGCATCTGGAACGGCATGAACCTGATGGGCTTCGACCCGCTGGATTTTTTTGATAAATTCCGCGGCCGGCGGGTGGCCGGATTTCAGGATTATTTTGCGCAGATGCCGCCGGCGGTGCGCGTGCGCATCGCGACTGGACGCATGCCCGATTTCGTGGCGCGTTACCCGTCGCTGCTGACCAGGCCGCTGCCGCCCACCGGGGCCGTGGCTGGGTGGGAGATCACATGCAACTGGACGGGGCTGCCGTTTGCCTGGACGCCGCTGACAGCGGCCGAAATCGCCGGCCTGCCGCCCGGCCAGCCGGTCGTCACGTGGGCCGATGTCGAATCCCAGCGCAAGCATCCCTGCAAGTCGGTGGTGCATGAACGTAGCTCAGGCTATACGCCCGGCGCCGATCTGGAAACCGTGCTGCAGCAGCTTTTCGGGCCGCGCAATTGAGCCTTTTATCATCTGTCGCGGAACTGCCCCGCTCCGAAGTCAGGGCTGCGCCGGGCCGAGGCAGACCAGGTCGCCCACGCGAATGACTTTGCCTGCTTCGGCCGCCCCGATCGAGGTGTTGACCGCGAAACGGTAATAATGGTTGAAGCGCCGTGCATCAGCCCAGGACGGAAGATGCTGCCGCCGCAATTCCATGAATGTCTTTTGGAAATTTGGAATGGGTGCAGCCGTGTCGGGATCGCGGGTTGGAACTACGCATCGCTGGCAGGGATTGTGACCCTGAAGTTGCACTGCGCCGATCAAGAATGGCCGCAGTTCGTCCGGTCCCCCGAAAAGGGAGTCCTCGGCAAAGGCGGCGGCATCGCCGAGTTCCAGGTTGGTGCGAAAACGCCGCCGCACGCTTTCAAGGTCGAGTCCTGGAAACCAGTCCGCGACCGCGCGCAGGCTTGACTCGCAGACCACCGTCGGGCCGAAGGCGGTCCGGTCGTCGGGGAATCCGCTGCACGGTTCATGGCGAACGGTGACGGCGAAACCAAAGAATTCGCTCAGCCAGCGATTGAGCGGAGTGCGTTCGGCCAGCGAGAAACCACTCCGGGTGGATTGTCCCTCCTCCCATAATGCAACTTCCTTCACCTCCGGATCGTAGGCGCACCGCAGGAGTTGGATTCGCGCGGTGCGCTTGCCGTTCACATAACTGCCGGCCTCGTCGACGACGGCGTAAACGCGATCATGCTCCAGGATGCCGCCGGGAGTGATGCGAGCTGCATCGACCGAAACCCCATCCAGCGATTTTATGGGAAAAACGAAAATCCGTCCCAAATGCAAAGGCATGCAGGGCTCGATTCACTCGCAGGCGCAGAGTGGGTTCAAGTTAAATGAAAAAACACCGTTTCTCCCGGAGCGCGGGATGAGGCATGGCCATTGAAGCGGCGTAGCGCAGCTGGTCTAGGCCGGCTCGATTTTTGCCAAATCGCCCCGGCGAATGGTTCCTCCCTGCAGAACGGAAGCATAAGCGCCGACCTGGGCTTGATTGTATTTGGCCGCAGTTCTCAATACCCCCACATCCTTGGGCAGATCTCCTTGGGATAGAGTGGTCATCACACAGCGAGAGCAGGGCCCCGTCACCTTGAGCCGCACCTCGCTGCCGATGGCGATCACGTGGTTGGTCCAGGCACCCTCGGCGAACCCCGTCAGATCCGGCAACGTGTCGATCACCAGGTTCGGACGGAAGCGTCGGACTTCGATCTGGCCGCCGGGATGAAGCCGCCGAAGCTCCGCCAGCGTGGCCGTGGTGAGAAGATGCACGCTGGCACAGTCAAAAAACGTTTCCGATGGGATCGCTTCATCGGTGACCTCATCGCGTCGGGCGAGGCCCTCCACGTCCGGCCAGTATTCCTCGAGCGTGCTGCGGGAGGGAGCAGCGCCGAGGAGATGGACGGGCCGTCCGACGGAGGCCGAAAGCAATTCGTCGATCGCTTCATTGTCCGTGAGAACCATTTCACCGCTTGGCAGCGTGATGCGAATCCGCGGGTTGTGCCCGTTGTCGGGCGGATCGACGTAAGTGGCGTGAAAATCGAAGAAATTCGGCCATTTCGCGGGATTTTTCGCGCTCGCCACTTTTCCCGTGGCCTGGTCAGCCAGCGCGAAAAGCCGGTCGCCGTGGAGCCCCTTCGGCCCCACGCGCGACGCATTCAGTTCTTCCCCGATCATCGATTTCACCGGATAGCGGTGGATTGAGACCAGGGTGCCGACGTTTTGCGGGCTCATGGCCATCCTTTTAGGCCTGCGAGAAACATCTTTCCGACTCGGTGCTGATCGTTTGGTGCCTTTCCGGTTTGGCTATGTACATGAACACCAAGCGGAGTCCACCCACCAGGAGATACCCGAGAAAGACGTACGGGAAATAGTTCAGAGGCGGAGCCGGCACGGGGTAGACGCTCCCGATCGCCGGGATGCACATTAGCAGGACACCGGCCACGCAGAAAATGACATCCTTGATCTTCATTTCCTTGCGCTTCTTGAGGAAAACGGGCGCGGCGATGGTCACGAGAAAGTAGGCGCCGAGAAACCCAAACGCGCCCATGGTTCCCGCATCATTAAAGATATCGAGCACTTCCAAGCCGAAGTGTTTCATTTTGCACACCGTCGCGACTCCGAACACCAGGACGCTCATGACCGCGAGGGCGACGTGCGGGGTTTCATGCACTTTGTGGACGGAACTGGTCG
>Ga0210388_10000073_pt1 | contig 136999 bp, 120 predicted proteins | sample IncBWC19OmetaG_FD_155485 | JGI IMG/M metagenome (GOLD analysis project Ga0210388, IMG submission 155485) | Forest soil microbial communities from Barre Woods Harvard Forest LTER site, Petersham, Massachusetts, United States - Inc-BW-C-19-O ... | reverse complement strand
CCAGCTTCGCTACCACGCGCTCGATCGCGCTCTTCACGCCGAACGGCTTGCTGCAGCGGATGCAGCAAAACGGCTCTTCCTCCTTGAGGATGCGGGCCGGCGCCCGCGCGGCGCGGAAATCGATCTGCGGTTTCAGCGTCATGACGCGCTCTGGGCACGTGGCCTGGCACAATCCGCATTGCACGCAGGCATCCTCGACAAAACGCAGCGCCGGTCGTTCCGGATCGTCGCGCAATGCGCCGGTCGGGCACGCCGAAACGCAGGACAGACACAGCGTGCAGCCGCCGACGTCGATCTCCACGGCGCCGAACGGCGCGCCCTGCGGCAGCGTGACGATATCGACGGGGGCGGGCGCCGCGCGGTGAAGCTCGCTCAGCGCAAAGCGCAGGACGTCCCGCTTTTTTCCCAGCGGACGGAAGCTTGCTGGGCGCGGCGCCGGCGGCATCGATGGAATTGCCCGCAATGCGGCCAACAGATGGTCCGGATCGTCGGTCTCGATGCCGGCGATCCGGCCGGCACCGAATCCAAGTCCCTCGAGGATCGGATCCGCCAGCGCGATGGTTCGCATCAGGCCGGCGACGTCGTGGCGCGGCCGCGCCCGCAGCAGAAACTGCAATGCCGATGCACCATAGGCGAAGGCCGCAAGCACGCTCTCCAGCCCGATCTGCGTGATCTCGTTGACTGCTACCGGCAGGACATGCGCCGGCAGCCCGTCGCCAAACCGTGCCAGCGCATCGATCAGCGGCCCGCCGTGCGCCTCGTCATGTACCAGCACAATCGCCCGCTCGCCGCCGGCCTCGCGATAGGCCATCAGCATCGCGCGCAGCCTGCGCATCAGCGCGTCTTCCGGCGGCAGCGCGTAGGACGCAGCACCCGTCGGACAGGACGCCGCGCATTGCCCGCAACCGGCACAGATGTTCGCGTCGATCGTCACATGGTCGCCGGCAGGCGCAATCGCACCCGTCGGACAAAGGTCGAGGCAGCGCGTGCACCCCGTGAGCTGCGAGCGTGAATGGGCGCACAATGCGGCCTCGAAGGCGACGTAACGCGGCTTTTCGAACGTGCCGATCAGATCGCGCGCCCTGAGAACCGCCCGCAGCATTGCGGCGGGGTCGCCGGGATCGGCCCGCAGATAGCCGTCGCGCAGATCGGCCGCCGGAAAGAACGCCGTGCCGCCGGTCAAATCCAGAATGATATCGCAGTTCGACCGTGCATTGTTGCGTGACGCCCCAAACAGCAATATGCCGCGCGAGGATGGCGAGCCATCGGCGAAATCGTCGACCACAAGCTCGAACGCGCCGAGATGCCCCCGCGCATTTCTGACCTTCCCTTTCGCCACCGGAAAGTCGCTCACCCGCGGCGGTGCGATGGCCGCCGGCGGTTCGATCAGCACGGTGACGTCAAGATGCTCCTTGAGCAGGTTGCCGGCTTCGACGGCGGTCTCATCGCGGCCGCAGATCAGGATCACGCCGCCGCTTTGCAGTTCGATCGACGGCGCAACCGGCACGGGCTCGGCCGCCGCCGCAAGCAACGCCGCCATTTTCGGTCCCGCCCGGGCGGCTTCGCTGGACCAGCCTGCGGTTTCCCGAATGTTGACAAAGTCGATTGGCGCCGCTCGCCCGGCCTCTGCCGCCGCCTCGGAAAATAGCGCCGCTTGCTGCGTGCAACCGACCGTGAGGGGCGTGTCCTTTGCCGCGATCGCGCGAAAGCGGTCGAGCTCGGCACGGCAAAGGTGGGTCGCGGTTGTCGGCTCGCCCCGGCAACCGCGGCGGACCGCGCCGCCGTCAAGCGGCATCGTTTCCTCGCACGAGCAGATCAGGAGATGCCTGGTGGCGTCAGTCATCGCGCTCACAATTTCTTGTAACCCGACCGCGGCGGCAACTGGCCGGAACCCGGGGAAAGTATATACTGCCTGGATTGAAAAGCGCGATGCCGGAGTTGCCGACGGATACCCGTTGCATCCGGCACGGTTGCTCGCGAACTGGAAATGCCGTTTTCGTCAGGCGCCCACCCGATCCGATTGCGGGAGGACCAAAGCAGTGAAGCTGTTGCGCACCATCCGGCTGGATGCGTCGGATTTGTTCGTTTTTGAAAAGGCGGCGGAGCCTGGCGAGTGGGCTGTTTCGGGCGCATTCGCATTTGCCGGTTGTGATCCGGCGGCTTTGCGGGGCAGGGCGCGCACCGCATTCCGTGCCGGCTTTCTGGGGCTGCAATCCCTCGGCCGTTCGACGCTGGCGCAGATCGTCGAGGCCAGCGAAACCGAATACAGGGCGGTCGTCGATACGCTCGCGGCCGGCCTTGTCGCGCATTTCGGCGCGCCCGATCTGGCCGCCGCCCGTCTCGCGGCGGAGGAGGAGGCGGAATTTGCGGCCTCGCTCTGCGACCATCCGGCGGGCGTGCTCGTCGCGGTAACCCGAAGCCACGAGAACGGGACCATCCGCGAGGCATTCCGCACGCTGCGTCCGCGCGATGGCGCCGGCCACGCGCGCGCCTTCGAATTTCTGGAAGTGGTCGGCGAAGCTGATGTGCCCGACGAACACCTCGATCTCGCCGGGCTGCGGAAAGGAGCAGGTGGGTGAGCGCATCGCGCGACTTCTGGCTTTCCTGCGGCCATCATTTGCTCGACCGCGACACCGCGGGCAGGTTGCTCGTCACCGACGAGTTCCTGAAAGCCTATCTGGCGCGGCCGGAACTGGTGCCGCCGTCGGAGGCTTGCGCCGCGGAGCAGGGACTGCACAATTCATTGCTGGCGGACCCGCGACGGCCGGTCGCGGCCTCGCAAATCGCCGCGATTGCGGACCCGGACGCGCGCGAAAATTGGGAGATGATGATCGCCTGGCGCGATCACCTGGTGCGACACCGCACCCTCGAAGCCGGCTATCTGCAGATTGTCAGGCGCAGCATCAAATTCCCCAATGTGCTGATGGGGCAATTGACGCAAGCGATCCTGCGCAACGTGCTGGATCGCTGTGATGATGCCTTCGTGCTGCGCGCCGCCGAGATGTTCTTCCGTCCGCAGAAACTGCTGATGCAGGAAGGCCTGGTAACCGCTGTTGATGAAGAGATCGAAACCTCGCCTGGCCGGCAGCCCTCGTCGCCGCTGGCAGCATTGCTGGGATTGCCGGCGATCACCGAGGCCGAGCTGCTCAGCGATGCGAACGCCGGCAGCTACTGGGACCGCAGCGACCGCTTCGATATGGCATTCGACCTGACGGCGGGCCGGCGCGGTTCGATCGCCCTTGGCGAGGTTATCACCCGCTGGCTGTCGCATTTGCTGGCGATCGATGTCGCGATCGAACCTCTGGTGGAACTGCAGAGCGCACCATGGAATTGGTATGTCGGACTGAGTTCAGAGGGTTCGAGCATCGGCGACACGATCTGGAACGGCGGCGATCTTGCCGATGCGATGCGGGAACGGCTGGTCGGTCTTTACCGGCTGACCTTCCGGGAGCCTGCGGATATGATGGAAAAAGTCCGGGGCGAGCCGGTCTATCTGTTGGCGGCGGCGACATCAGACGGGGAGTTGCGGTTGAAGCCGCAGAATCTCGTAGCCGGCTTGCCGGTCCTTGACGCGGAGGCAGTTCATTGAGATCGACAGCTCTCGCGCGCATAGCCGTGGGCGTCGTGGTCGAGCGGCGCAAGGCCAGGAGCATGTGGGTCGATTGCCTGTGGCGGCCGGTCACGGTGTTTGCCGGCATTCCGCCGCTGGCGCCATGGACCCCGCTCGGTACCGAGGCCGAAACAGGTTTGCTGTATGCCGGCGAGGCCATGATCGAATTGCACCGCACCGAGGTGACGAATTACCGCGACAATCTCGCGTCAGGCGCGCCGACGCTGTGGGTCGTGATGTGTTCCACCGCGTCCGACCCGCCCTACCGATTGCTCGCCGTGACGGCTGATCCGGCCGAGGGCGAAGCCTTTACGGATGCCGGCAACAATCTGGTTGAAGCCGTGCCCATGCCGCCCGACATCGCAGAGATCGTCAGCAGGTTCGTCGCCCGGCATCATGTCGAGCGTCCCTTCATCAAGCGCCAGCGTGGCCGGCAGACGCCTGCCGACCGAAAAGCACCAGCGAGAACGAGCCGTGACTGAGCGAGAAAATGTCATTCAGCGTTGGGCGCGATTGAAGCATGCGCGGAATACGGCGCAGGAAACAGAAATAGCTTCGGCAAATGTTGCTGGACCAACAGCGCAACCGCCAGGCAGCGCGGCGAGCGATGCGCCCTTTGACCTCGCGAGCCTGCCGTCGATTGAATCGATTGCCGCCGATACCGATATAAGCGCCTTTCTGCGATCCGGCGTCCCGGCCGAATTGACCCGCGCGGCGTTGCGCCGCGCCTGGGCAAGCGATCTTGCCATCCGCGACTTCATCGGCATCGCGGAGAACCAGTGGGATTTCAACAACCCGGATGCGATTCCCGGATTCGGCCCTATGCGCGCAACAGCCAATGCGCCGGCTGCGTTCACGCAAGTCTCAGGCGAGCTTGAGAATGTCCGTGAGCAGCTTTCCGGAATGTCGGCGCCCGTCGCGGCGATCGGCTCGAGCACGACCGGCCCGGAGCGCCTCGACGCCGATCAAGGCGCGCAACCGGCGCCTGTCGACCAGATCCCGGCCGATCCCGGCATCGGCCGTCCATCGAACGAAATGCGCGAAGCGGGCGCAACCGCGGAAAGCGCGGGCGCCGCGAAGGAATACGAGGTCTTTCGAAACCATCGTCGTCACGGCAGCGCCTTGCCACGGTAGGATTGCGAACAGATGCTGGATTCGGCTTCCCGGGAGACTGCCAGCGGTATCGACGAGATCGATCGCGCCCGCGCGCAGGAATACGCGCTGTTGGCAACCTTGCTCGCGCGCAGCCCGGATCGCGAATTGCTCGCCGGTCTGGCGCGCCTGCAGGGCGACGCCAGCCCGATCGGAATGGCGCACGCCGCGCTTGCCGAGGCCGCGATGCGGACCAGCGAGGAAAGCGTCGGGCGCGAGTATTTTGCACTATTTGCCGGACTCGAGGGCGGTTCGCTGTTGCCCTATGCGTCGCACTACCTGACGGGAGCGCTTTACGGACGCCCGCTGGTCCGATTGCGGGAAACGCTTCGGCAGCTCGGTGTCGAAAAAGCGCCGGAGCGCTCTGAACCGGAGGATCACGCCGCGATCCTCTGCGAAATCATGGCCGGCCTTGCCGGCGGCAGCATCGCAGCCTCGGCAGGTGCTGATCGGGAGTTCTTCGGGGCGCATCTTTCACCCTGGGTTAGGACGTTCTTTGTCGATCTCGAACGGGCTGAACCGGCCGATTTCTACGCGCGCGTGGGCGCACTTGGCCGCATCTTTGTGGACGTTGAAGCCGAGGGTTTTGCCCGCGTCTAATTCCCCGCGGCGTATTGGCCGCCGCCCGCCGTCTTCGACGGTGGGCCGGATACTGTGAGAAGAAGGAGAAGCACCATGCGTGTGTTCATCGCCGCCTGCCTTACCGCCAGCGTCATCGCCCTCGGCGCCGCCGCCATTCTTGACAAGTGCGTTCAGGAACCTGTCTCAGTGGCGTTCGCCGAACCCAGCGCGCGGGTCTAGCGCTGCCCCTGATGTCACATTGAACCTTGCCCCGGCTCGCCAGACATATTTATGGCCGGGGAAATGGAGAGACCCCATGATGCGCCCGATCATTTCTGCCGTTGCGGTTGCCGCCCTGATTGCGGTCGGAGTCTTCTTGCTGCGGCCGCGATCCCCCGCGATCGAGCTTTCGGCCGCCGCAATGCCGCCGTTGCATGAACTCCATGCAATCGCCGGCGTAAATAACCTTCCTCCCCAGGAAATCGACGATCAATCGCTGGTTTTTCCGGCCGGGCCGAAACGCTAAAGGCGACGCACCGGGCGATTGGCCTCTGGAAGCCCTGAGCTTCCACGATCGGGCTCGCTATGCGCCCCTTCCAGCCCTGTCTCTCTATGATCCCGGACGTCGCCATGTAGCCGCCGGATTGCCCGCCATGATCGGCCTGATCCGAGAAAGGGCGTTGATCAAAATCCCCCTGCTATGAAAGAGTTGTGAGAGCCGGTTGGCCCCAGCCAGGGGATACTGCGAGAAAACGGGACGTACGGCGGCGCGTCACTGAAGCCATCGAATGTTGGTTGGCGTGAACCGGGCGTCACATCTGGGAGGTTGCCATGTCGACAGCGCTACGAATTGCGCACGGAGCCTTTGGCCGGGTCGCGCTTCTCGATATGGACTGGTCGCTGGTGCGCCACGCCCACCCGCATTGTCATGTGCTTTTGAAAGTCGAGGGAGCGGACACCCAGTTTGTCGTCGGCGATACCGTCTATCAGCTCACTGACGAGAGCGCCGTGCTGGTGAACGGCTGGCAGCCGCATTCCTATGTCCACGACCCGAAGAAGCCGCGCAGCGTCATTCTTGCGCTTTATATCGAACCGGAATGGTTGACGGCGTTTCGGCCGGGCTGGGCTGCCAGCGGCGCGCCGGGCTTTTTCAGCCATCCCTCCGGCGAAGTGTCGCCGCGCATCCGCAGCCTCGCCATGAACCTGGCGGCCGATATGATGACCCGTCCCGAAGCGCGAAACGCGCACGAATCGGCACTATCCGACCTGATGATCGCGGTGATCGAGCGCTTTACGCCATGGCGAAGTTTCCCGGCTTCGATCAGGGAGATGAGTGTCCGCTCGGGTGATTGGCGCATCCGCCGCGTCGCTGCTTCGATGCGGACCGAAACGAAGCCCGGCGCCGTCCTTGATAGCTTTGCCAAGGAAGCGGGATTATCGCGGGCGCATTTTTTCCGGCTGTTTGAGTCCTCGATCGGTGTGCCGCCGAAGGTCTACCTGAACGTCGTTCGCATGGAGCAGGCCGTCGATGCGGTACTAAATCGGTCTGCGAGCGTCTGCGACATCAGCAACCAGCTCGGCTTTGCCGAGCCGGCTCACTTCACGCGCTTCTTCCGCAACCATGCCGGCGTAGGTCCTCGTGAATTTCGAAAGGTTTCCCGGCTTGCGAGTTGATGGTGCGCTGCACAAGGCTCAGCGAAATGAGACGGGATGGTAAGTCCTGAGATGGGCGGGTATTGCCGCGACCCACGGCGCAGCCGAATAAGGTCTCCTGACGCACACGGGAGGACATTTCGGGATGGCGGAAGCCGCCGGCCACGCATTCGCCAGTCAGATGCCGGGCCCGCCATGGGTTGGGCAGTCGATTCCGCGCGTCGAAGATGCGGCGTTGCTGTCCGGACGCGGCCGCTTCATCGACGATCTCGGGGTTCGCCCTGGCACACTTCATGCTGCGATCCTGCGCTCGCCACACGCCCATGCGGACATCGTCGCGATTGAATCGTCCGCGGCAAAGCGTGCGCCCGGCGTCTTCGCCGTCCTGGACGGCGAGGACGTCAAGGCGCTGACCGCGAGCCTGGTTGTCGGCGTCAAGGCGCCGGTCGAATGCTGGCCGATTGCGGTCGGGCGAGTGCGGTATGTCGGCGAGCCGGTCGTCATTGTCGTTGCAACTGATCGCTATCTGGCTGAAGACGCCGCCGATCTGGTTGAGGTGCAGTACCGCATGCGGCCGGCGGTTGTCGATCCGTTGGAAGCATTAAGCCCGGATGCTCCGGTTCTGCATCACGGCTTCAACGGCAATGTCGCCAGCGACCGGACCTTTCGTTATGGCGATCCGGAGCAGGCCTTTGCGTCGGCGGTGCATCGGATCAGCCTGGACATTCGCTATCCGCGCAATTCCTGTACGCCGATCGAAACCTATGGCGTGGTTGCCGAATATGACCCGAGCGATGACGCCTACGATGTGCTCGCCAATTTCCAGGGTCCCTTCAGCATCCATGCGGTGCTGTCACGGGCCTTGAAAGTTCCGGGCAATCGCCTGCGTCTGCGGACGCCGCCGGATTCCGGCGGCAGTTTCGGCGTCAAGCAGGGGGTTTTCCCCTATATCGTTCTGGTCGCTGCCGCGGCGCGCGCGGCCGGACGCCCGGTCAAATGGATCGAGGATCGGCTCGAACATCTCGCCGCCTCGGTCTCCGCCACCAATCGGGCCACGACGCTGAGCGCAGCCGTCGCCGACGACGGCCGTATCCTCGCGCTCGATTGGGATCAGGTCGAGGACTGCGGCGCGCATTTGCGCGCACCGGAGCCGGCGACGCTGTACCGCATGCACGGCAATCTGACCGGCGCCTACGACATTCGCCATCTCGCGGTGCGTAACCGTGTCGTCGTCACCAACAAGACGCCGACCGGATTGAACCGCGGCTTCGGCGGACCGCAAGTCTATTTCGCACTCGAACGACTGGTTCAGCGCATCGCGGTCGAACTCGGTCTCGATCCCCTCGAAATCATCAGGCGCAATCTGATCCCTGCCGATGGCTTTCCCTACCGGACGATCAGTGGGGCCTTGCTTGACTCGGGAAACTATCAGGGGGCGATCGAGCGCGGCGTCGACGAAGGTGGGCTGGCGGAGCTCAAGTCGCGGCGCGATGCGGCGCGTGCGCAGGGGCGTCTCTACGGCATCGGCTATACCGCCGTCGTCGAACCCAGCGTGTCCAACATGGGTTACATCACGACCGTGCTGACGCCGGCCGAACGCCGCAAGGCCGGCCCGAAGAACGGTGCCCAGGCGACCGCGACGGTCGCGATCGATCCGGTTGGAAGCGTCACCGTACATGTCGCCTCGGTGCCGCAAGGGCAGGGGCATCGTACGGTTCTGTCGCAGGTCGTGGCGGATGTGTTCGGCCTTACCCCTGCCGATATCAGGGTCAACACCGAAATGGATACGGCAAAGGATGCCTGGTCCATTGCCTCGGGCAATTACGCCAGCCGTTTCGCGCCTGCCGTTGCCGGCACCGCCAAACTCGCCGCCGGGCGCCTTGCCGAACGAATGGCGCGGGTCGCCGCGAGCCAGTTGAACACCGAAATCGACGATATCGCCTTCGCCGGCGGCAGCGTCGGCTCGAAACGCAATCCCGACAACAAAATATCGTTTTCCCGCGTCGCGGCGCTCAGCCACTGGTCGCCAGGCGCATTGCCCGACGGGATCGGACAAACGATCCGCGAAACCGTTTTCTGGAGCCCGCCGGAGCTGACCGCCCCGGACGAAGAAGACCATATCAACTCGTCGCTGTGTCACGGGTTCATCTTCGATTTCTGCGGCGTTGAGGTCGATCGGACGACCTTGCAAACGCGGATCGACCGCTATGTCACCATGCATGACTGTGGGACGATCCTGCATCCGGCGATGGTCGACGGGCAGATTCGCGGCGGCTTCGCGCAGGCAATCGGCGCCGCGCTCTATGAGGAATACGCCTATGGTTCCGACGGCAGCTTCCTGACCGGAACCTTTGCCGACTATCTGCTGCCGACGACGGCGGAGATTCCGGATCCGCTCATTCTCCACATGCAAACACCGTCGCCGTTTACGCCGCTCGGCTCCAAAGGTGTCGGTGAGGGCAATTGCATGTCGACGCCGGTCTGCATCGCCAATGCCGTCGCCGATGCGCTCGGGCTGAAAGACGTCGAGTTGCCGCTGGTGCCGGCGAAACTGGCGCAGATCGTGCGCGGCGCCGAGTCCCCGCCGCCGAAAGGTCGCGCAATCGAGGAAGTGGCGAAGCGGAGCGGCGAACGACGTCTGCGCGGTGAAGGCGAGGCCGTGGTCAGAGCGCCGGCCGAGCGTGTCTGGGCCATGCTGCTCGATCCCGAGACGCTCCAGGCCGTGATTCCCGGCTGCGACAATCTCCAGAAAGTCTCGGACACGCATTTCCGCGCCGAAGTGACGATCGGCGTCGGTCCGGTGAAAGGACGCTATCGCGCCGATGTGAAATTGTCCGACCTCGATCCGCCGCATGCGGTCACGCTCGGCGGCTCCGCCGAGGGCGCGCTCGGCTTCGGCGGCGGTGAGGGACGCATCACCCTCGTTCCGGCCGAGAATGGCGGCACCGCGATCCGCTACGTCTATGAGGCGGCAATCGGCGGCAAGGTGGCGAGCATCGGCGGTCGCCTGCTCGACGGGGCCGCGCGGGTGATCATCGGCCAGTTCTTCGCGGCGCTGGCGCGCAAGGCAGGCGGTGACGCTGCCACGTCGCGTCGGTCCTGGCTTGCGCGAGTCCGCCGCTTGTTCGGAGGGCAGGTATGAAGCCCGCTGCGTTCGACTATGTCAGGGCGGAACATCTCGATGAAGTCCTCGACGTGCTTGGCCGGGAAGGCGGCGACGCGCGCATCCTGGCCGGCGGGCAATCGCTGATGGCGATGATGAACATGCGCCTGGCAAAGCCCAGGACGCTGATCGACATCATGCACCTTCCAGAACTGGCGCGCATCGAGCGCAAGGGTGGAACCATTACGGTCGGAGCAGGGGTGCGTCAGGCGTCGTTACTGGCATGGCCGGAACTGGGCCGGAGCCTGCAACTCGCCGCTTTGGCGTTGCCGTGGACCGGCCATGTCCAGACGCGAAGCCGGGGCACCGTTTGCGGATCGATCGCACATGCCGATCCCAGCGCCGAATTGCCGCTGGTGCTGCAGGCGCTCGGCGGCGAGGTGCATCTGCGCAGCGCTAAGCGGCGCCGGCGCGTGGCGGCGAAGGATTTCTTTGCCGGCATGATGGCGACGGCGCGGGTCGATGACGAGTTGATCGAAGCTGTCACGTTTCCGGTCGTTCAGAAACGCTGTGCCTTCCGCGAAGTGGCGCGCCGCCACGGCGATTTTGCCATTGTCGCCTGCGCCGTGGTGGAGACCGCCGACGGGGTCCGCCTCGCCGTTGGCGGCGTCGCGGACATGCCGGCGGCGCGGGATTTTCCGCGCCTCGAAGGCAGCGCGCTTGACGATGCCTTGAACGGGTTCGCCTACGAACTGGACGCCCGCGACGACGTCCATGCCACCGCGCGCTACCGCCGCGACCTCGTGCGCATGATCGGTCGCGATCTGGTGCGGGAGGTGCTGCAATGAGCCGATTGCAGGCCGGCCGGCGGCATTCCGTCCGCTTCTCCCTGAACGGCAAGCCATGCGCTGGCGAGGCGGAGCCGCGATTGCTGCTGACCGACTTCCTGCGGCATCAGATCGGCGTGACCGGGACGCATGTCGGCTGCGAGCATGGCGTGTGCGGCGCCTGCACCGTCAGCATCGACGGCAGGCCGGCGCGCGCCTGCCTCACGCTCGCGGTGCAGATCGACGGCAGCGAAGTCCGGACCGTAGAAAGCCTGGCGCCGTCGCCGGACCGTCTTGGCATTCTGCAATCGGCATTCAAGCGAAATCACGCGCTGCAGTGCGGCTTTTGCACCGCCGGAATCCTGATCTCGCTCGACTGCTTCCTGCGCGAGCATCCAAACCCGGATGAGGAAGGAATCCGCGACTTGCTGTGCGGCCACCTGTGTCGGTGCACGGGCTATACGCCAATCGTGCGTGCGGCAATCGAGGCCGCGGCGGAACTGGCAGATCAGGGCAAAGAGAAAACAGATGCTTGATCTTGGAACCAGCTTCGTTGCCAGCGTAGCACGCGACCCCAACGCTCTGGCGATCGTCGACGAGAGCGTTCGTCTGACTTACGCGCAATGGTATGCACGGATATCGTCGCTCGTTGCGTCTCTCGACCGCATCGGACTGAAACCCGGCGATCATCTGGTCACGGTACTGCAGAATTGTGAGGCGGCCGCCACGCTGCACTGGGCCTGCCAACTGGCCGGCATTGTCGTCACGCCGGTCAACTGGCGCGCCAAGGCCGACGAGCTCGATTATTGCATCGAGGATTCCGAGGCACGCGCGATCGTGTACCAGGACGTCGCCGCGCCGGCCGTGGAAGAATCGAAGCGCGCGCGGGCTTTGCCGCGAATCTATTCGGGCGGCCGCGAGACGGCCGGCGCATTCAGTTTCGACCGCATGGTCGCCGAGCCGGCGACCGAGGTGACACCCCGCGTCAGCGCCGAAGCCTGGTCGATCATGCTCTATACATCCGGAACCACCTCGAGGCCGAAGGGTGTGCCGCGGCGTCATCGCGCCGAGCGGGCCGCCGGCATTGCGCATGTCGCGCAAAATCTCTACCGGCGCGGCGAACGGACGCTCGGCGTAATGCCGCTCTATCACACCATGGGCGTGCGCTCGCTGATAGCGATGTCGCTGATCGGCGGCACATTCGTTTGTCTGCCGCGCTACGATACCGGCCGTGCGCTTTCGCTGATCCAGAGCGAAAAGATCACCAATCTCTATCTGGTCCCGACGCTCTACCACGATCTCGTCCACGCTCCGGAATTCGCGTCGACCGACGTCTCGAGCGTCCGAAAGCTCGGCTTTGCCGGCGCATCCATGACTGACGGGTTGCTGAAGACATTGAACGCTGCGTTTCAGCCCGACCTGTTCGTCAACCACTACGGCAGTTCGGAAATCTACACTTTCACCATCGATCAGAACGCGCCCGCAAAGCCCGGATCGGCCGGCAAGGCCGGAATCAATCAGGAAATCAGGGTCGTCAAGCTGAATGCGATGTCGGCGACGGACCTTGCGGCGTCAGGTGAAGAAGGCGAAGTCATCGCGCGGCTGGCCGGCGATGAGTCATTCGAGGGGTATTGGCGCCGGCCCGATGCGGACGCCAAGGCTTTGCGTGAAGGCTGGTATTTCACCGGCGACACCGGTTTCGTCGACCGTGACGGCGATCTGTTCGTCACCGGCCGGGTCGACGACATGATCATTACCGGGGGCGAGAACGTCTCGCCGGTCGAGATCGAAAGCTGCCTTTCGCTGCACCAGGCCGTACTCGAAGTCGCCGTGGTCGGTATTCCCGACGAGAAGTGGGGCAAGGTTGTCACGGCCTTTGTGAAGCGCAGGGGGCCGGTCACCGAGCAGGACCTCGAGCAATTCTGCCGAACATCCGGACTGGCGGACTTCAAGCGGCCGCGGCGCATCATCTTCGTCGATCGCTTGCCGAAATCCCCGGTCGGCAAGCTGCTGCGCCGTCTGCTTGTCGCCGGCGACTACCAGCGCGAACACGCGCCGCCCTCAAGCGCGGCGTAACAACATCAAGAAAGGAAGTGACATGGCGTCTCCCTACATTTTCGCCGACCCCCGGCTGGGCAAGCTCGACGGTTTCCAGGTCGAAATCGACGAGGCGCATGAACGCGCCGACATCATTCTCAACCGGCCGCCTTACAACGTCGTGTCGATGCCGCAGCGCGATCAGTTGCGGCTTGTGTTCGAGACGCTCGACGAGGATGCGCGGATTCGCATCATCGTCGTGCGGTCGGTCGGCGAGCATTTCTCCAGCGGCGGCAACATTGGCGGCTTCATGGAAGCCACGCCGGAAACGGTCTCCAAGCTCGCCTGGAACATCGCCTCGCCGACGCGTTGTTCGAAGCCGGTAATCATCGCCAACCGGGGCTATTGCTTCGGGGTAGGCTTCGAACTGTCGCTGGCCTGCGATTTCCGGATTGCCTCGGAAACGACGCTTTATGCGCTGCCGGAGCAGAAGCTCGGTCAAATTCCGGGATCCGGCGGCTCCGCGCGCCTGCAGAAGATGATCGGTATTACCCGCACCAAGGATATCGTGATGCGTTCGAAGCGCATCTCTGCAAAACAGGCATTCGATTGGGGCATTGCGACCGAATGCGTGCCCGATGCCGAACTCGAAACAACGACCGACAAGCTGGTCGATGAGCTTCGCAGCTTCGCGCCGCTGGCGCAGCGGACGGCAAAGAAGCTTCTGAACGATACCGAAGACGCCACGCTGACCAATGCGATCGAACTGGAAGGCCATTGCTATAGCCGGCTGCGCCAATCGGAGGATTTCAAGGAAGGGGTCGAGGCCTTCAACGCCAAACGCCCGCCGAAATTCGTCGGGCGCTGAAAACAAGATCATGTTGGGGTGAAAGAGGGAGGAATGAAATGGCGATTGCGCAGGAGATGGCCGAAGCTATGCGCGAGAAAGCTATGCAGTATCCCCCATAAGGCGCTAGAACAGGACCGGGAAATAACAGGAAGAATACGGCCGGGAGCTTCAGGAAATGCCGCTGCCCAGAGAAGATGTCGATGCCACCACGCCGAAGTTCCTGCGCGACAAGTACGCTGTCGTCGGCGTCGGCGAGACCGCCTACACCCGCGGCTCGAACAAGACGACGCGGGCGCTCGCAACATCAGCGGTGCGCAACGCCATGCGGGATGCCGGTCTCGAAGCCTCCGAGATCGACGGCATGCTGTCGTATCAATTCAACGACTCCGTGTTCTCGCCGTTCGTCGCCGGCGACCTCGGCATCCGGCTCAATTTCTACATGGACGTGTTCGGCGGGGGATCATCGACCGAGGCGCTGGTCGGGATTGCGATCGGCGTCATCGAGGCCGGCATGTGCAAGACGGTGGTGATCTTCCGCTCGATGAACGGCTTCTCCCAGGTGCGGATCGGCGGCACCGGTGTGCGTGCCGCAGCTCCCGTCTCAGGCGATGCGCTGCACAGCCGCGCCTATGGCTGGCAGAGCGCGGGGCAGTCGTTCGCGCCCACCTTCATGCGCCATATGTACGACTTCGGCACCACCGCCGAGCAGGTCGCCCATGTCCGCGTCGCCCACAGCCATCACGCGTCGAACAATCCGAAAGCCTACTACAAGAAACGCCTCACGGTGGAGGATGTTGTGGGCAGCCGCATGATCTGCCAGCCATTGCACCTGCTCGACTGTTGCGTGGAGACGGATAATGCCAATGCCATCATCGTGACCACAGCCGAGCGGGCGAAAGACTTGCGGCAGCCGCTGGTGCAGATCCGCGGCGTGGTGGGCCGCTGCTCGAAGCCGCGGGTCGACATGCACTACCAGGCCGGCCCGATCTCCACCGTCGCCGGCCGCTACGCCAGGGACATCCTGTGGCCGAACTCCGGCGTCGGCCCGGAGGACGTCGACCTCACGGGCTCCTATGACGCCTTCACCTTCACCACGATGCTGCAACTCGAGGATTACGGCTTCTGCAAAAAAGGCGAGGGCGGCCACTACGTCTCGGACGGCACCATCATGCTCGGCGGCAAACGGCCGAACAACACGTCGGGTGGCCATCTCTGCGAGGGCTATACCCACGGCATCGCCATGGTGATCGAGAACGTGCGCCAGCTCCGCCACGATGCCGACGATAGCTGTCCGATCGGGCCCGATGGCCGGCGGCAGCACACTTTCGATTATCGCGAGGGCGGTTGCCGGCAGGTGAGGAATGCCGAGGTGTCGGCCAATCTCGGCTGGGCGATGCCCGGTACGGGATCGGCGATGGTGATGCGGCGGGGGTAGGGCATCATCGTCCTGTCGGTGGTGATCTCAAAATCAACAGAAACGGGCGGGAAGGAAGCAGAATGAAAGCGTCGATATTTTGCCTGCCGAGCGTCGGCTCACGCGCCGAGATCGAGGCGGGCATGGCCGCGACCAGGCCGGAGCTCTATCAGCGCATGCTGAAGGAGCTGACCGAACTCATCAAGCTGGCCGACGACCTCGGTTATGATTCCGTGAGCTTTACCGAGCATCACTTCCACATCGAGGGTTTTGAGCTTTCCAACAACCCGGTGCTGCTGGATCTCTACTTCGCGATGCAGACCAAGCGCATCCGCGTCGGCCAGCTCGGTATCGTGCTGCCCGCGGCCAACCCGATCCGTGTCGCCGAGGACATCGCGATGCTCGATCACATGACGGGCGGGCGGGCCTGCGCCGGCTTCGCCCGCGGCTACCAGCGACGCTGGGTCGATGTCATGGCGCAGCAGACGCACGGCGTCTCGGGGACCCTGCCGCATCATCATGATGCGATCGATGCGACCAACCGCGAGGCGTTCGAGGAGAACTGGCAGATCATCAAGAAATGCTGGACCGAGGAGATGCTGACGTTCCAGGGCAAGTACTGGAAGGTGCCCGCCGGCGCAACGCCCTGGGATCTCGAGACCACGGTGAAATACGGCAAGGGCGTCGAGAACGGCATGCTGAAATCGGTCGGCGTGGTGCCGAAACCGTTGCAGAAACCCTACCCGCCGGTGTTCCTGCCGTTCGCGTCGTCGCCGAATTCCATTCGCTGGGCAGCACAAGAGGGTGTCACCGCCATCCTGCCGCCGATGCATGAGGCCTACGCGTCACCGCTATACGACCTCTATGCCGAGGTGTCGGGAAGGCCCCGCGGGCAGGGCACCGGCTTGTTGCGCGACGTCATCATCGCGGACACGGACGAGGAGGCCATGGCGTTGTGGGAAGACTCCGGGCGTTTCTCCGGCAAGGCGTGGTTCGAGCCGTTCGGCTTCCGCCGCGGCCTGATGGACCCGGTCACGAAGAAGTTTGCCACCGCGCAGGAATCGATCGACCTCGGCTATGCGCTGGTCGGCACCGTCGATACCGTGACACGCGCGCTCGAGGCCAACATGAAGCGGCAGCCGGTCGACTGGTTGTTCTGCTACACCTACAACGCGCTGGTTCCGCACAACAAGTTGATGAAGTCGACCGAGGCGTTGTGGACGAAAGTACTGCCGAAGTTCATGTGAGCCGCACGGTTGCTCCTGCAGAGGAAATACGGTGAGAAAATGATATCCGCGCAATATCTCGGCATGCCGCTCGAGATCAATGATCTCGACCATGAGAACCTCGAATACTTCGCCTATTGCGCGAAGCACGATTTCCGCCTGCAGCGATGCAACTCGTGCAAGCTGTTGCGCTACCCGCCATCGACCGCGTGCCCGTGGTGCGCTGAGCCGGATTCGGAATGGGTATCGGTCGAGGGCCGCGGCACGGTGCATTCCTACACCGAAGTCCACCATGCCATTCAGCCGGCGTTCAAGCAGTACACACCATATCTCGTGCTGCTGGTGGAACTGGACACGCAGAGCGGCAAGCCGACCAAAGAGGAGGGACTCCGCGTGATCGGCAACCTGACGCGGCCGGACGGCGTGCTGGCGCCGAAAAGCGAGGTGGAGCGGGTCGGCATCGGTACCCGCATGCGCATGGTGTTCACCGATGTCGCCCCCGGGCTGGCGCTGCCGCAATGGACCATTGATGAGAGTGCCGCCGGCGGCATGCCGTGGCGATACCGGGGGTAACGGTTACGCGCGCCGGTTACTCGCGGCCGTCCTGCACGAGGTCGAAAGTGAGGAGTCCTTCGAGGTCTCTCGGCCGTTCCAGCACCTCGGTGTGACGCAGCGTCGTACGTCGTGATATCCAGCGCGCCAATGCTCTTCCATGCTTGCTCGCGAAAATTCGTAATCCTTCGAGTGCCCTTCGTAATGCCTCGCATTGTAGATCAGATGAACGATGTTGAAAACCTTGCGATCGGCGGCCGTGCCAAGGAGCCTGGCTTCCGGGCTGTTCTTCAGGTCCGCGGGAAGCTTTTCCAGAAGGGCGGCTGCCGCGCGCTGTATCTTCTGGATGTGCTTGAACTGATCGGTGCCGGCCCGCGTGCGGCTGGAATAGCGGATTTCCTTCTCCCGCGTGATAACCTCGAGCATGCTCCGCGGAAAGTCGCCTCGCGCGCTCCACAGATCGACCTGAAAGGCCAGGGTATCGCGGCGTGGCTCGCTCTCGACGACCCATTGCAGCGGTGTGTTGGACACCAGCCCGCCGTCCCAGTAATCTTCGCCCTCGATCTCGATCGGTGGAAAGCCGGGGGGAAGGGCGGCGCTGGCCATCACGTGCTCCGGTTTGATCGTGTGCGTCGTGGTGTCGAAATAGACGAAATTTCCCGTCCTGACATTGACCGCTCCCACGCTGAAGCGGAGCAAGCCCGCGTTGAGGCGGTCGAAATCGACCAGGCGCTCCAATGTACGCTTGAGTTCGCGGGTGTCGTAGAAGCTGGTGGCCTCAAGTCTGCCCGACGGCTGCAGCCACGGCGAAACCGGTCTCGCAGCGAAGAAGCCCTTGGCGCCTCGTGTCAGCGCGAGATTCGCGCTGGCGTGGTTCAGCAGGTTGCGCGCGCCGTCGTCGTTCGCGGCTCCCCAGCCGAACCAATCCCACGGCGATTCTGAGGTCACCTGCGTCCAGAACTCCCGAAGCCGCTCTACCCTCGTGTCCGGAGGATTACCCGCGATGATCGCTCCATTGATGCCTCCGATCGAAATGCCCGCAATCCAATCCGGCTCGACGCGGGCCTCGGCCAACGCTTCGTACACTCCGGCCTGATACGCGCCTAGCGCGCCACCTCCCTGCAGCACCAAAGCTATGCGCTCGAAAGGAAGAATACGTTGTGCTCCGCCGACGCTCGGTTTGGCCTGAACATTCATTATCGAGTCTCCATATCACAGGTCTGACAAGTGCCTCACGCCGGCGCATGAGCGGCGACGCGCGCCTGGAATCGTCCGCTCAATTTCGGTGCGCTTCGCCGACGGTTTCGCCGGGCTGGCTCGGCCGCGCTGGCTCCGATCCTGACTTCGTACGCGGGCCCTGGGGATTATTGTTTGCGTTCACAACGTCGCGTGCCATTTCCAGGCAGGTCAATAGCTCGACGTAGCTCGCGAAGCCGCCGACCGTCGTCGCGGCCATGCAGGTTTTCTGATCGACACCGCTGAACGTTGCCCATTCCCTCTTGAGGTCGGAAAGAGCGGCAGCTTCGTCTTGCGAGCAGCGGTCGAAGGTCGCGGCCGAGCCGCCCTCAAAACGGCATTCTCTCACAATGTCGAACTGCGGCACGGAATCGGAAACGGCGATGGGTGAAAGCGTTGCCATGATTGCGATTGGCAGATGAAGCAGCATGTCGGTCTCCTTGGGGTTTGATCGTCTTCAGTGCCCCACATGGACAGGACCGCCGAGCTTGACCTTGCGTAGCGCAAGCGCGAGCGGCACGGCGGAAAGCGAGATCAGCATCAGCATCCAGAACGCATCCATGTAGCCAAGGAAGGACGCCTGCGCCTGCACCTGCGCGCCGATCCATTGAATGGCCTGGTCATGCGCCTGTGCAAGCGAGCTGCCATGGGCGGCGAAGTAGTTCGTGACCTGTTGCAGCGTGTCCTGATATTGCGGGCTCGATGGGACGACTTGCTCGACAAGCCGGCTCTGGTGGAACTGCTGGCGATGCGTCAGCACGTTGGAGACGACGGAGACGCCGATCGAGCCGCCGGTATTGCGGGCGGCGTTGATCAGGGCCGATGCCTGGTCGGTCAAGGACGGCGGAATGCCATCGTAGGAAGCGGCCATGATCGGCACGAAGACGAGCGGCAGTCCGACGCCCAGCAGCATCCGCGACCGCGCCATGAACCAGAAGCCGAGGTCTGCGTACACGTTGGTCATGCCGTACATGGAAAGCGCGATGATCACCGCGCCGGCGATGATCAGATATTTGGGTTGCACATTGGCGGCCATACGGCCGACGACAAACATCATCACCATGGTCACCACGCCGCCCGGTGAGAGCACGAGCCCGGCCCAGGTCGCGGTGTAGCCGAAATCCTGCTGCACCAGCAGCGGCAGGAATTGTGTGGTCGCAAGCAGGATGGCGCCGGTCGCCAGCATCACCAGGAAGCAGGCACCGAACTGGCGGCTCGCCACCATGCGCAGGTCGATGATCGGATTGGCGCGGGTCAACCCCCACGGGATCATCAGCACGAATGCCAGACCGCAAATGACCGTGAACGTGATGATGAAGGACGAGCCGAACCAGTCGTCCTCCAGGCCGCGATCCATGACCACCTCGAGCGCGCCGAGGAAGGTCGCGATCAGGATGAAGCCGACAACGTCGAACCTGATGCCCTGCTGCTGTCTCACGGCCTCCGCCCGCGCGGTCGGGGACTCCTGCAGGACCATCGCGATCAGCGTCATCGCGATCACGCCGACTGGCGCGTTGATCAAAAAGCACCAGTGCCAGGAGATATTGTCGGACAACCAGCCGCCGAGTGTCGGCCCGACCACCGGGGCAACCACCACCGCGACGCCGAACAGCGCAAAGGCCTGGCCGCGCTTCGCCGGTGGAAAGGCATCCGCCAGGATCGACTGCGCGACCGGCACCATGCCGCCGCCGCCGAGGCCCTGCAGGATGCGGAACAACAGCAGCGCGTTCAGATTTGGCGCAAAACCGCACAGCAGCGAGCTGAGGGTGAATAATCCGAGAGAAATCAGGAAGAAGGTTTTGCGGCCGAGCTTCCGAGCCAGGAAGCTGGAGGCCGTCAGGATGATGGCGTTGGAGACCAGATAGGTGGTGACCACCCAGGACGCTTCGTCCTCGCTTACCCCCATGCCGCCGGCGATGTAAGGCAACGCCACGTTGGCGATGGTGGTATCGAGCACCTCCATGAAGCTTGCGAGCGCGACCAGTAGCGCGATCACCCAGGGGTTGACCGCGCCAGCACCGCTCGCGGATGCGGGAGGGCCAGCCTGAATCGCTGCGGCACTCACAGGTACCTCCTCAGCCGCTCAACCAGCGACGGTGCAGGATTGATCCGCACGGTCGGGACCACCGACATGCCCGGGCCGAGCGCGACGTCGGTCGGCGTATTGTCCATAATGAGCTTGACCGGCACGCGCTGGACGATCTTGACGTAGTTGCCGGTGGCGTTCTGGGCCGGCAGCAGCGAGAACGCGGTGCCGGATCCGGACTGAACGCTGTCGACATGGCCGCGGATCCTGCGTTCCGGATAAGCGTCGATCTCAAGCGTTACCGGATCTCCGCGGCGCATGCGATCAAGCTGTGTCTCCTTGAAGTTGGCCGTGACCCAGATGTCATCAGGCACGAACATCGTCAGGCTCGTGCCCGGCTGTGCGAACTGGCCGACTGCGGCGCCGAGGTTGACGACACGTCCGGGCTCGGCGGCCGTAACCGTCGTATAGGAAAGATTGAGTTTTGCCTGGTCACGCTGGGCGTTTGCCTGCGCGAGATTGGCGACCGCGGTATTGTGTTGCGCCTTCAGCGCTTCGATCTGCCGCTGCGCGAGCCTCAGCGTCGCTTGCGCACTCTGCAGCGCCGCCTGCTGCTGATGCAGTTGCGACGTGTACTGCTGGGCGTTCTGAACGGTGCCGTAGCCCGTTTGCTCCAGGTGCTCGTAGCGCTCCGCCTGCTGCTGCGCGAACACCAGCGCCGCCTGCGTTTGATCCACCTGCGCCTGGTTGGCGCTGATCTGCGCCTGCTGCACGTTGAGCTGGGCGTCGATGTTCTCGATACTGGCTTGCGCGGCCGCAACCTGGGCCTCCGCCGTTTCGAGAGCAATGCGATAGTCGCGGTCGTCGATGTGGGCAATCACGTCGCCGGTGGCGACATGCTGGTTATCGGTGACCGGGACGGCAGTGAGATAGCCGGACACTTTCGGGGCAAGCGAGAATTGCCGCGCCGCGATGAAGGCGTCGTCGGTGGACTGAAAACGCTCGGCGTAGTCGAGGTAGAGATAGCCGCCGCCCAGGACTGAAGCGAGAAGGATCGCACCGATGGCGGAGAGGACGGGGCGGCGATGCAGCACGCTCTTGCGCGCCTGCTTGTCGATTGGCGCCGATTGCCGTCCTTCCGGCTCAGGGGATACGGGCTGTTTTGCAGCAGGGCTTGCCTGTCGCAAGAGAACCCGCGGCCCCTCTTTCGAGGACTCACCGTTCGGTTCGCGGAGTGAGCCCGGCACGGATTGCTGGTTTCCGATCTCTTCGAGCGCGAGCTCGTCACTTTCCAGAACATTGTCTTCAAACATCACTAGCGCTCCCATCTGGGCGAATTTGAAATCAGCGACCGCGATCGTCGCTCTGCGAGACCGCGCTGCTGTCGCGCGGCACCATCTGACCGACCGGCTTCGCGCCAAGCTGGGCGAGGTTGAATACGACCGAGATCACGATGACCGAGAGCATGTCCCCGCGCGCGACGGCGAAGCTGGCCGCGATGAGGATGGCCTTCAGGCTGACGACAATTGCGAGAAGCTTCGACATGGATCACCTCGCTGTTTTCCGGGTTCCGTCGGAATGGCGCCGCTCGGCTTGGTGAATGCTCGGGCGCAACGCCGGTATGCCATGGCAGGTAACTAGGCCTCTTGCCTCGGCGGGATAATCCCGCTTTCCTTTGAATGATCTTTGCGTTTTTCGAGGAAATCGATGGACCTTCTGGGCTCGCTCGGCGTCCTGGTACGGGTGGTGGAAACGGGTTCCTTTTCGGCCGTCGCCCGCGAGCGCGAGCTGAGCCAGGCTGCCGTCGCGCGCCAGATTTCGCAATTGGAAGAACACTTTGGGGTTCGGCTCTTTCACCGGACGACGCGAAAACTCAGCCTGACCGACGACGGCCAGATGCTGCTCGGCCTGGCCCGTCCGGTGCTGGACGGCGTCGATGGAATTGAGGCAGCTCTCGGCGGGCAGCGCGCCTCGCCGGTCGGGCTGGTGCGTGTGGGTGTTACGGTGACGGGCAGCCGCTTCCTCGCCCAACGTCTGCCCACCTTGCTCGCGGATCACCCGGGGCTCAAGGTCGAGCTTGTGGTCAGCGACGCGTTCGGCGACATGATCGAAGACCGGCTCGACCTCGCCATGCGCATGGGCGAGGTCACGGATGCGTCGCTGGTGGTGCGCCGATCGGGGACGGCTCGGTTCGTTGTTGTGGCAGCGCCAGACTACATCGAGCGGAAAGGCAGACCCTCCACGCCGGCCGACCTTGCGGGTCACATCTGCATCGTGCACGACGTCGGGCCGGGCTCGAACGTTTGGACCTTTGTCATGCCCGAAGGGTCCGAGCAGTTCCACGTGTCAGGGGGATTTCTCGCCAACGACGTCAGTGCCGTGCGCCTGGCCGCGCGTAGCGGATACGGCGTCGCTCTGCTTCCGTTGTTCGAGGTGCTCGATGATTTGCGCAGTGGCATGCTGGTTTGCGTGCTGAGCGAATTTCCGGCGCCGAGCATTCCGTTGAGCCTGGTCTATTCGTCGCGACGGCATCTGGCGCCACGTACACGCGTCGTCTTCGAATTTCTCGTGGAGCAGGTGCGAGAAGTCCAGGCCATGCTCGCGACAGTGACCGACAAAGCGGCCACCGCGTAAGCGCCGCGGCGACAATTGCGCGCTCACTTACGCGGTGACATTCGCTTTCTTGGGACGCTTCGTTCGCGACATCGCGCCAGCAGCCGCTGCCTCCAACGAGGTGCTTCCGCTGTTATCGATGATGATGCTTGCGGGCGATCGGCGCATACGCGTAAGCGTTGGCGGCGCCTTCGAGGAAGGGATTGCGGAGACAGTCACCGCCGCGTCCGGAGGACATTTCCTGGCACTGCGCCATCGTGTCGAAGCCGCAGGAGAGTGTATAACCTACGATGTCCCTGCGGCAGTACTCGTAATTCTTTGCCGCGGCCGGCGCGGTGGTACCGAAAAAGGCTGCACAGGCAATTGCTGCGATGCCCAGACTCAAGAATTTGGTCATGGTTGTTCTCCCAGTTTGCCGACACCTGCCATAGGATGTCGCCGTCATGATTGACGTCACTGGGAGCTATCGCTGCGCCGTTTTCTGAAAAGGCGCACGGCGGTTGAAACACTTTCAACCAAATCGCACAAATCGGCGGCTTGCTGCGTCGCACTGACTTTCCGCTACTTCCCGCCGCCCGCGCCATCGACTAGGCTTCGTCCGATAACGACAAAAAGCCGCTGGCGGACCAAGGGGAAAGCGTTATGAACGGACAGACCGACAGAATCGACCGCGCCCCCTTCTACCATGACGGCATGCGTGAGCTGCAGGATCGCTTCGACGGCCGCCGTGTCGCCGACGGCCTCGAGAAGCATCGCCTCCACTTCGAATTCTGGGAACAGGACCGCAAGCTCATCGAAGAGGCGCGATTCTTTTTCATCGCGACGAGCTATCGGGACAACGTCGATTGTTCCATGCGCTCGGGCGATCCCGGCTTCGTCAGGATCACCGGGCCCGACACGCTCGAGTACCCTGAATACGACGGCAACAACATGTACCGCACCCTCGGCAATATTTACCGCAATCCGAACATCGGGCTGTTGTTCGTGCGCCTCGACGGCAAGACGTTTCGCACGCGTATCCGGGGCAAGGCAACGATCCACGACAGCGCGGAGGTGCTTAGCCAGCATCATGGCGCCAAAGTCGTCGTGCGCGTCAAGTGCGAGATCTTCCCAAACTGCCCGCGCTACGTTCCAGACCTGATGGGCGATTCCGCTTCCATACTCGGCAATCCGTTCGTTCCTCGTCCCGGCTACGAGCCGCCGCCACCGGAATGGAAAAGCCGGGATTACCTCAAGGACGTGCTCTCGAAGTACGATCCGCATCGGAATCGCGAGGCGTAGCGGGCGGCGCCGACGTGACCGACTGTCGCGGACCGCGACCGACTTTCGGCTACTTCCCGTTACCCGCGCCATCGCCTAAGCTTCGGCCAATAACGACAAAAATCCGCTGGCGGGCCAAGGGGAAAGCGTTTTGAACGGACAGGCAGGCCTGCGCACCGAGGTCATGCGCAGCGGCGTCGCGGAGACGCGCCGGCGCGTATTGGCTGGTTCGTGGGTCGCCCTGCTGCTGGCGATCCTGGCATTCCTGGTGATCTATCCCGTGCTCACGCTGCTGCTGGGCGCGCTGACCGACACCAATCCGGTGGTCGACGGTTTCAGTCTCCGTCATTTGTCGGTCACGAACTTTCTCACCGTGCTCGCCAACCCGAACGTCGCCGAGGCCTTGTTCAATACGCTGATCGCCTGCGGCGGCGGCACGGCCATCGCGGTCACGATCGGGCTGCTGTTTTCCTGGATCGTGGTGCGCACCAACACGCCGTTCAAGGGTTTTATCGCCGCCGCCAGCATCCTGCCGCTGTTCGCGCCGCCGCTGGTCGCGGGCGTTGCCTGGAGCATTCTCGGCTCGCCCAGGACCGGCCTGATCAACACCATCTTCAAATGGGCCGGGCTCGACTGGCACGTCGATTTCTATTCGCTGTGGGGGCTGGTGTTCGTGTTCGGCATCTACTACGCGCCCTATGTCTACATGTTCACCTCGTCGGCGCTGCGCAACATGGATCCGAGCCTGGAAGAGGCCGCCGAAATCTCCGGCGCCAGCGCGTTCGCCACCCTGTTCTCGGTGACGTTCCCGCTGATCATGCCGGCGATCGTCTCCGGCATGCTGTTGTCCTTCATCGTCATGCTCGGCATTTACGGCATTCCGGCCGTGCTGGGCGCCCCGACCAACCTCGCGGTGCTGACGACCTACATCTTCAAGCTCACCAACTGGTCGCCGCCGCTCTATAATACGGCGGCCGCGGTCGCGATCATCCTGATGGTGGTGACGGGCGGGCTGGTGTTTTTGCAGCAGAAGGTGCTGAGCGGGCGCAGCTATACCACCGTCGCCGGCAAGGCGTTCCGGCCGCGCAGCCTCGATCTCGGACCGTGGCGCTGGCTCACCTTCGCACTCGGCGTCGTCTATCTCCTGGTCGTCGTGGTGCTGCCGATGCTGGCGCTGATCGTCGCGGCCTTCCGGCGGTTCATGTTCATCCGCGATGCCGCAAGCCTGTTCGACATGCGGCAATATTCGCTGATGCATTTCTACAGCATCTTCGACAATCCGCTGACGCTGAACTCGATCTACAACGCGGTCGAGGTCGGTATCATCACCGCTGTTGTCGGCGGCACGCTCGCCTTTGCGATCGGCTACACCATTCACCGCACCAACATCGCAGGCCGGCGCGGCATCGACCTGATCTCGACCGTGCCGGTGGCGATTCCCGGCCTCGTGATCGGCGTCGCTTATCTCTGGGCCTGGATCGGCGTTCCCGGCGGACTCTATGGCACCATCTGGATCCTGGCGCTGGCGTTCATCGCCCGCTTCATGCCGGATACCGTGAAAGCGCTGTCGACCTCGTTTCTCCAGATCCATCGCGAACTCGAAGAGGCCGCCTGGGTCTGCGGCAAGGGCATGCTCGGCACCATCGCAACCATCGTGCTGCCGTTGGCGCGGCCCGGCGTGATCGCCTCGATGACGCTGTTGTTCGTGCTGGCGATCCGCGAACTCGGCTCGTCGCTGTTTCTCTACACCAGCAACACCATGGTGATGTCGGTACTGTTGCTCGACTATTACGAGGGCGGAAATCTCGGCAAGACCGCAGCATTCAGCCTGGTGCAGACAGTCCTGCTCGGGGTGCTGATCGGTGGAGCGAACTGGTTGTCGCGAGGCGCTGCGCAGGGCAGCGTCGCGCAGCGAATTAGATAAAGGAAGGATTGGCCATGAAGCGAAACATCGTTGTTGGCATCGCCGCGCTTGCCGGGATCGCCGGTCTCGCCCTGAACGCACAGCCTGCGTCAGCGGAAGACTACGCCTCGCCGGAATTGATCGCCGCGGCCAAGGCCGAGGGCAAGCTCGTCTACTATACGGCAAATTTCGCCGAGATCGAAGAGGTGGTGATCAAGGAATTCAACAAGCATTTTCCCGACATCAAGGTCGAGATGGTGCGCGCCCCCGGCGGCCAACTGATCACGCGGGTGCGGACTGAAGCCGCCGCCGGCAAGCTGATCGCCGACATCGTCGATCACTCCGACCGCGCGCTGATGCTGCCGCTGGAAGACCTGTTCCAGGACTACGCGCCGCCGAATGCCGCTGATTACAATCCCGAGGCGCTGATTTCGCCAAAGTTCTGGCCGCGGGCGACGATCGCCTGGTCGATCGCCTACAACACCGAACTGGTGAAGGACCCGCCCAAGAGCTGGATGGATCTGACAAAACCCGAATACGACAAGATGATCGGCCAGGTGTTTGCGCAGTCGGGCGGCACGACCTGGACCCGGATCATGTTCGAGCGTCAGGTGCTGGGGGAGGACTACTGGGCGAAGCAGGCCGCCACCCACCCCATCCTTTATCCCTCCGGCGCGCCGATGGCGGATGCGCTGGTGCGCGGCGAGATCGCGATCGGCCCGTTGCTCTACAATGTGGTCTATCAGAAGCAGAGAGACGGCGCGCCGATCAAGATCTTCTTTCCGCCGGAAGGCGCGCCGGTCAATCCCTATGCCTCGGGGATTCCGAAGACCGCCGCCCATCCCAATGCGGCAAAGCTGTTCCTGAACTGGTGTCTTTCGAAGGAAGGACAGACCTTCATGATCAAGGAGCTCGGCAATCTCACTTCGTTGAAGGTGCCCCCGGCCTATCCCGAAGGCTTCGATCCCAAAATCGTAAAACTCTGGTATCCGAACTTCGACCAGTATGTGAAGCTGCACGGGCCGTGGGTGGCCGACTGGGACAAGACGTTTGGATACCGCCAGTGAACCGTGCACCGCTGAAGTCATGTTCGTGAGGCAACCCAGACCATGACGGCGACGCTCGACGTGACCCTCCTGCGCAAGCAGTTCGCGATCGGCCGACCGGCGATCGACGGCGTCAGCTTTGCCGTGCCGGCCGGCGAGATCGTGGTGCTGCTCGGGCCCTCCGGCTGCGGCAAGACCACCACCTTGCGCTGCGTCGCCGGCCTGGAGCATCCGACCTCGGGCGAGATCAGCATTGCCGGGCAGGTGGTGTCGTCGCCCGAACGCGGCATCCTGGTGCCGCCGCGCCTGCGCGATCTCGGCATGGTGTTTCAGTCTTATGCGGTGTGGCCGCACATGACGGTGCGGCAGAACGTGGTCTATCCCCTGAAGCATCGCAGGATCGCACGCGGCGAGGCCAAACGCATGGTCGACGAGGTGCTGGAACTGGTGGGCCTCTCGGAATATGCCGAACGGTCGGTGGTGGCGTTGTCCGGCGGCCAGATGCAACGCGTCGCGCTCGCCCGCAGCATCGTCTACCGGCCGCAATTGTTGCTGCTCGACGAACCCCTGTCCAACCTCGATGCCAAATTGCGCTTGCGGCTGCGCGACGATTTGCGCGTCATCCTCAAGCAGACCGGCATGACCGCGCTCTACGTCACCCACGACCAGGCCGAAGCCGTGGTGCTCGGCGACCGCATCGGCGTGATGCGCGACGGCAAGCTGTTGCAGATCGGCACGCCCGACCAGATCTATAACCGTCCCGCCGACCTGTTCGTCGCCAATTTCACCGGCGCGACCAATGAACTCACGGGAACGCTGATCGAACGCAACGGTGAGTTCGGTGTGGTCGATTTCGGCGAGGGGCGGCGCGGGGAGGCTGCGATGCTGCACAGTCTCAATGTCGGCGAAAAGGTGCGCATCGCGCTGCGGCCGGAAAATATCGGCATCGGCAAGTCCGACGGCGCCAATTCGTTTCCGGCACGCGTGGTCGACCGCCGCTACCAGGGCACGCAGACTATCTACGACCTCGACCTGTTCGGCCACAGGCTGGAAGCGCTCGAACTCGGCACCGCCGCGCGGCATCGGGTCGGAGCCGAGACCCAGGTCGCGCTTCCGCGCGAGGGCTGCTGGGCGTATCGCGATACGGGATCGTCGAGTTACGATTAGAGCGATTTAGTGTGCGAGCCTCGCTTCACCTCGCCCCGCTTGCGGGGAGAGGTCGAAATTCGCGATAGCGAATTTCGGGTGAGGGGGACCCTCCGCGAGTCTTGCGTGTTGAGAGAGCCTCCACCCGACCCTCTAAGAGCGAGCTTCGCTCGTCTCGACCCCGCGAAAGAGCGGGGAGAGGGAGAGCGCCGCCACTAAAACTGATACCGCCGCAGCCCGCCATCAACAGGAATCACCGTACCAGTGATGTATCGCGCCAGCGGTGAGGCAAGGAATATCGCCAGCACCGCGAGATCTTCCGGCTCGCCCCAATAGCCGACCGGAATTTCCTCCTCCGCAAATCGCTTGCGATAATCTTCCGGGTAGTTGCGTCGGATCTGCTCGCTCATGATCCGGCCTGGCGGAATGCTGTTGATGGTGATGCCGTGCTCGCCGATCTCGCGTGACAATCCCTTGGCCCAGGCATGCACGGCGGCCTTTGCGGCGAACGCTGCATTCAATCCCTCAGGCTCCGATTTGCCGGTGATGTTGATGATGCGTCCCCAGTTGCGTGCGATCATCTGCGGCAGCAATGCGTGGGTGACCTGCCGGTAGCGCGTGAAATTCAGCGACATCGCCTCATCCCAGGCGCTGTCGGGCGCATCTACCGGCAGCGGACGGCTGCCGCCGGCATTGTTGACGAGGATGTCGACGTGGCCGAGTTCGGCGAGCGCTGCGGCCGCGAGTTTTTTTGCGGCGTCTTCGGCGGTGATGTCCTGGATCAGGGGAATGACTTCACCGCCTTCGGCCTTGACCTCTTGCGCGAGCTTGTCCAGCAATTCCTTGCGCCTTGCCACCGCGACCACGCGCACACCCTCCAGCGCCAGGCCCTTGGCGATCGCGCGGCCGATGCCCATGCTGGCGCCGCTGACGACGGCGGTTCTGGATTTCAGATCGAGCTCCATGGTCGAAGACTTTCTTTCTGTTAGGCTAGGCGCATGTCAGGATGGATCGGCGCGGTCCGCAAAGTGTATCACCGCTCCTGCCGCGCAAAGGAAGAAGAAAAGACCATGGTCTGGAATCCACAGCAATATCTCAAATTCTCCGGTCACCGGCTGCGGCCCGCGGTCGACCTCTTGATGCGGATTCCGGATTTCGAGGTGCAAAGTGTCGCCGATCTCGGTGCCGGCGCCGGCAATGTCACCAGACTGATCAAGGAGAGATGGCCGGAGGCCGTCGTCACCGGCGTCGAAGGCTCGGCGGAAATGGTCGCCGCCGGGAAGAAGGCCGCGCCCGAGGTCGAATGGCTGCAGCAGGATCTGGGATCGTGGCAGCCCACGCAGCAATACGACGTGATCTATTCCAACGCGGCGCTGCACTGGTTGCCGGACCATGCAAAACTGTTTCCGGCGCTGATGGGAAAAGTCACGCCAGGCGGCATCCTCGCGGCGCAGATGCCGCGCAATTTCGGCGCCCCCTCGCATGTGCTGATCGGGGAAACCGCCCTGAACGGACCGTGGCGCAGCCGGCTCGAGCATCTCGTCACGCCGCCGCCGGTCGAAGCGCCCGGCTTCTATCATAGCCTGCTGGCGCCGGAGTCCCAAAACATCGACATCTGGGAGACCGAGTACCTGCAGGTGCTGGAAGGCGACAACCCGGTCAAGGAATGGACCAAGGGCACCTGGCTGACGCGCTATCTCGACGTCCTCAAGGGCGACGAGAAAGTGGCGTTCGAGGCGGCCTATGGCGAGCGCGTCGCGAAAGCCTATCCGCGCAATGCGGCCGGGCAAACGCTGTTTCCGTTCCGTCGCCTGTTCATGGTGGTGCAGCGCAAGGCGTGAGACGATCAGACGAAATCGGAATCGATCAGCTGAAAGCGGCTCAATCGCACGTCAGGTCTTTCTGGACCCAGGTCGCGCAGCTGCACGAGCATCGGAGGCCGCAGCCGCGCCGGCAGAGGGATTCCCGGAAGCGTCGGCAGCCGGTCATTGACGCCGGCGTAGACGAACAGCGGCCGCTTCCAGAAGCGGCAGGCGGCGCGGACCAGTTCGCGGACAGAGCTCGATGATATCGTGGCGGTCGGTCGTGCGAAGAAGCCGCAGAGCAGGGTATAGTTCACGCCTTTGGTCTTGCGGGAAGAGGAGATCAAGAGCAGGTCGGCCGTGGCATGGACGGCATAGTCGCAGGTCGGGTCGCTGATGCGGTCGAACAGGATTTCGCCATCCCACACAAGGCCGTTCTCGCCAGCCTGACTGCTGAAGCCCGACAGCATGTCGACGGCGGCTTGCCTTGTCAGGGATTTGAGGTAACCGGAATATTTCAGTTTGGAGAGTTTTGGCGGCAGCAGTGCGACGCCGGCGCGGACTTGCAGCCAGAGCAGGGGCTTCAGCTTGAGCATGCGCGCGTTGAGCGGCTTTGCGTTCTCGTTCGGCATCGCCAGGATGAAACGGATATTCTGCGCTACGCAGAACTGCTCGATCTCCTTGTAGATGCGCCGGACAAGGTTCGGCGAACGATGCTCTTTCGATATGAAGAGATCGACCAGCTGGATGGCCGGACAGGGCTCGCCGTCGCAATGAACGGTCTGGCGAACCAGCGCCATCTGTCCAACTTTTACGCCGTCGTCGATCGCCGCCAGCACGATGGTGCCCTGGCCGAAGGCGCGCTCGTACAGCCACTTCATCCGGTCGGCGGAAAATAACACCTCGCTCGAGCCGAAGGCTTCGGTTGCGAGCCGCGCCGTCATCTCGTAGTCGACGGCTTTCTCTTCCGAAACCGCTATCACCATCCAACCTCTGGTCAACGAGATGCGGCAGGCAGGGGAGCCCGGTCGCTGCCCGCTTGTGTCGGTTGAGCACGCCGTTGACCGGTGCGGCCATGACTTCGAACAACGCGGTGATCAAAAATACTGGCCGAGTCGGATAAGCTTTCCGGACGGAAAATATCCTAGTTCCCGATGATTCTGGGAAGGGGCGCAATTCCCCGGCCCAATCGGTGTTCAGGACGCCGCCATCGGGCCTCGCCAGCGACCGGCGCGCCTCCAGCCGGACCTTGATCTAATTGACATTTTCCGTGTCCTGGCTTCTATCGTTGCAGCCACGGCAGCGGCTTTTCACAAGCTGCAGGCAGAGACGGGAGCGCGTATTGGTCCGTGAAATTCGGGTCCATCAGGCTGCGGAAGATCGGGCGCGCGCGGGGCGCCGCCGGTTTCGTGCCGGCGCTGCGGCCCCGGCTCCATGAAGCCCGCCCCCTTCGACTATGTCAGGCCCGCTTCGCTTCATGAGGCCTGCGAACTGCTGGCTGCCGACGACGATGCGCGGCTGATCGCGGGCGGGCAGACGCTGGTGCCGATGCTGGCGATGCGGCTGGCGCGGCCCGCAAAACTGATCGACATCCTGCGATTGCCTGAGCTTGCCGGGATTTCCGAAGAAAACGGCACTGTGGCCGTCGGCGCCACCACGCGACAGGCGCAGGCCGAGCGCGATCCCGTGATCCGCGCCTCGGTGCCGATGCTGGCGCGGGTGCTGCCGTGGGTCGGACATCCGCCGACGCGCAATCGCGGCACCATCGGTGGCTCGATTGCGAACGCAGACCCCGCGGCCGAAATCCCGCTGGTCGCCGTGACGCTGGGCGCCGAGATCATGCTGGCGACGACGGATGGAACGAGATCGATGCCGGCGGATGATTTCTTCGTAGGGGCGATGGTAACGTCGATCAATCAAGGCGAATGCGTGCGCGCGATCAAATTCCAGGTCTGGCCGCATCCGCGCGTCGGCACAGGCTTTTTCGAGATCAGCGCGCGGCGTTCGGATTTCGCCTTTGTCGCTGCCGCGGCCCAGGTCGCGCTTGATGAGGAGGGGCATTGTCTCGACATTGCGCTCGGCCTCGGCGGCGTCGCCGATCGGCCGTTGCGGCTGGATGTGTCATCGCTCGTCGGAACCGCGCTCGATACCGCATCGGCAACGGATGCGGTCCATGCTGCCTGCGTCGGACTCGATGCGATGAGCGACCTGCACGCCAGCGCCGCCTATCGTCGCCGCGTCGCGGTGACGCTTTGTATCCGCGCGCTTGAACAGGCGCGCGACAGCGCCGCCGCCATCCCAGAGAAGGCCGCGCGATGAAGGTCGAATTGCGCATCAACGGCCAAAATCGCGCCGCCGAGGTCGAGCCGCGCAAGACGCTGCTCGACGCGCTGCGCGATAATTTCCTGCTCAACGGCACCCATGCCGGCTGCGAGCATGGTGTCTGCGGCGCCTGCACGGTGCTGCTCGATGGCGACCCGGTGCGCTCCTGCCTGATGTTCGCGGTGCAGGCCGACGGCTACGAAGTCACGACCATCGAAGGCGTCGCTCCGGCGCCCGGCGAACTCAGCGTGATCCAGGATGCGTTCTGCGAAACCCATGGCTTGCAATGCGGATACTGCACGCCCGGCATGATTCTGGCGGCGCATGCGCTGCTGCAGCGTAACGTGGCGCCGACGCGCGAGGAAATTGTCGAAGCGATTTCCGGCAATATCTGCCGCTGCACCGGTTACGGGCAGATCATCGAAGCGGTGCAGTTCGCCGCGCAGCGATTGCAGAAGGCCAACACGCCGCGTCCGACCGATGTTTCCGTCGTGGAGGCGAAATGAGCGCCGATCCCGCAAGCTTCCGTTTCGTCTCGACCAATCGCAGGGTGCGGGAGGACCGTCGCTTCGTCGCGGGCCGCGGCCATTACGTCGCCGATGTCGCGCTCGAAGGCATGCTGCATGTCGCGGTGGTGGCATCGCCGCATCCCGCCGCGCGCATTGCTTCGATCGATGCTTCAGCAGCGCTGGCAATGCCGGGCGTGCACTATGTGCTGACCGGCGAGGAGCTTGCGGCGGCGACCGATCCCCTGATGAACGGGCTCGATACGCCGAAGGTCAAGCGCCATCCGCTCGCGGTCGGGTACGCGCGCTACGGCGGCGAATGGGTCGCGGCGGTCGTGGCCGAAAGCCGCGCGCTCGCCGAGGACGCCGCCGAAAGAGTCCAGATCGACTACGAGCCGCTGCCTTTCGTGATCAATGCGGAAGAAGCCTTGAAGCCGGAGAGCCCGCCGGTACATCCCGCGCACGGCTCCAACGTATTGCTCGACCGCACCTTTGTGTGGGGCGAGGTCGAAAAGCATTTTGCCGAAAGCCCGCGGCATCTGGCGTTCCGCGTTACCTGGGGCCGCAGTTCCACGGTGCCGATCGAAACCTTTGGCGTTGCCGCCTCTTGGGATCCCTGGCGCGACATGCTGGATGTCTGGGCCTCGATCCAGATGCCGAAATATCCCGACCAGATCGCGCGCGCGTTGCGGATCCCGGCCAACAACGTGCGCGTGCATCAGGACGTCGATGTCGGCGGCAGCTATGGCGTCAAGCGCGGCATCAAGCAGACCGTGCTGGTGGCGCATCTGGCGCGGCGGCTCGGCCGCCCCGTGCGCCTGATCGAGGACCGGCTCGATAATATGGGCGGCGGCGACGCGCATGGTCCGGACCGCATCTTCGATGTCGAACTGGCTTTCAACGACGACGGCATCGTCAAGTCGATGAAGATCCGCGCGCTGGACAATGCCGGCGCCTATGCCGGACGCGCGCCGTTCCAGCTGGGCAAGCCGATCGGCGCGATCGTCGGGCCCTACCAGATCGAGAGCGTGCAGTACCGCGCGCAATCGGTGACGTCGAACAAGGCAGTGCAGGAAGCGGTGCGCGGGTTCGGACAGGCGCCGACCAATTACGCGATCGAGACCGGAATCGACAAGGTCGCGGCCGCCCTGGGCCTCGACCGGGTCGAGGTGCGCCGGCGCAATTTCATCCGCAAAGAGCAGTTTCCATACCTGATCCCGAGCGGCAGCACCTATGACAGCGGCGATTATCACACCGTGGTCGACAAGGTGCTTTCCCATATCGATTTCGCCGCGCTGGAAAGAGAGCGCGACCGCCTGCGTGCCTCCGGGCTTCTCGCCGGCATCGGCATCGCGGCGTGCCTGGAGCCGAGCGGCGCCAATTCCGCCTTCGAGCCGCTGCTCAACGAAAAGAACACCACGACGACCTGGATGGATTCCTGCCGCATTGTCGTCGACGGGCTCGGCTTTGTCACGGTCACGATCCACAACACCTCGTCGGGGCAGGGGCACGAGACGCTGGTCTCGACCGTCGTCGGCGAAGTGCTGCAGATTGATCCCGACCTGATCCGGGTGGTGCGGCCGGATTCGCTGGCATGCCTGCCGTCGAATTCGCCGGTCGGCAGCCGGATGGCGATCATGCTCGGTGGCGCCGCGTTTCATGCCGCGCAAAAGCTCAAGACAAAATTGACGCGGATCGGTGCGCATCAATTCGGCGTCGGTGAAGACGAGGTGGTTTACGCCTCGGGCCACGTCAGCGATGCCAAGGGCGGCAAGCAACTCGGCTGGATCGAACTCGTCAACATCGCCCATCGTCATTTTCATCTGCTGCCCGAGGGCACGGAGCCCGGACTCGAAACCACGCATGTGATGCAGGTGCCGACCGGCGGCGCCTTGCCGAAGGACGGCAAGGTGCAGATGTATCCGTGCCACTCTTTTGAATTCCACGTGGTGCTGATGGCGATCGATCCGGCGCTGGGCAAGCCGAAAATCAAGCGTTACGTGATTGGCCATGATTGTGGCACGGTCATCACCCCGCATATCGTCAAGGGCATGACTTTGGGCGGGATCGCCCACGGTCTCGGCGCGGCGCTGCTGGAAGAGTTCGTCTACAACGACGAGGGTCAGCTGATCACGCAAGGTTTCATGGATTACCTGCTGCCATCAGCCCACGAGGTGCCGGAAGTGGAGATCGTGCATCACTGCACCCCATCGCCGTTTACGGTGTTCGGCCAAAAAGGCTCCGGTGAAAGCGGCTATCTCGGCGCGCCCGCGGCGATTTCGGCTGCGGTCAATGATTGCGTCGCGTCGCTTGGCATTTCCTTCAACAAGCTTCCCATCCGTATTTCCGCGATCGGCGACGCCATCGCGGAAGCACAACAGGCAAAAGAGCAGACAAGATGATCATCGACTGCCACGCCCATCTGGTGCCGCCGAGCCTGTTGGACGCGATACGCACGCAGGCTTCAAACTTTCCTTCGATCCGGCTGATCGAGGACGGCGGCAGCCTCGGCTTTTCCTTTGCCGGCGGAAAACCGACGCGGCCGGTGTCAAAGCCGCTCGGCGACCTGCCGGCGCGGCTGAAATGGATGGATGAGCAGAAGATCGAGCGTCAGGTGGTCGGCGGCTGGCTGGACATGTTCGGCTATGAAGCGCCGGCGGAAGAGGGAGCGGCCTGGTCGCGGCTGATCAACACGCATCTGGCGCAGACCGCGATGCGCGAGCCGCGCTTCGTGCCGCTCGCGACCGTTCCGCTGCAGGACGGCCGACGCGCCGCCGAAGTGCTGCGCGAGGCGCATGCGTCTGGCTTCAAGGGCGCGATGATCGGGACCCAGCCCAAGGGCAAGGGCGGCGTGCTCGACGATCCCACGCTGAAGCCGTTCTGGGAGGCGGCCAACGAATTAGGATCGGTGGTGTTCATCCATCCCGTGTTCGAAAGCGGCGACGACCGCGTGCATGATTACGGGATGGCCAACGCGGTCGGACGTATCACCGATACGCTGATCGCGATGTCGCGGCTGATCTATGCCGGTCACGTCACGCGCTATGCCAATGCGAAGATCGTCGCCGGGATCGGCGGCGCGGCGCTGCCTTACGTGATCGGTCGGCTGCGGCGGAACTATTCGCTCGACAAGGACAAGCTTGGCGATCCCGACGCGGCGCTGGCGGCGATGTATTACGACACCATCGTGCAGGACCCGCGCGCGCTACGCTATCTCGCCGACATCGTAGGCCCCGAGCGGATCATGATGGGATCGGACATGCCGTTTCCGATCGGCGATCTCGCGCCGACCAAAATCGTCGCCGAGACGAAATTTTCCGATGCCGAACGCGCCGCCATCAATGGCGGCCTGGCGAGCAAGATTTTTGGCCTGTGAGGGCAGGAGGTAAGGTCATGAACAGGATTTTGGCCGGCCTTGCATGTGCCGGAATGCTGCTCTCGTCCGTGGCAGCACGGGCGCAATCGCCTGAGCCGCTGTCGATCGTCGTGTTCGGACCGCCATCGCTCGGTGCGTTCCTGCCGCCGGTGATCAAGGCGCAAAAGCTGGACGAGAAGAACGGCCTTGCGATCAAGTTCGAGGAGCGTACGCCCGACGCCTACACCGCGCAGTTCAACTCCGGCGAATTCCAGCTCGGCGGCAGTGCGTCGCTATTGACGGTGGGGCTCGCCGATATTCGCGGCGTCAAGGTGACATATCTCTTTAACCTGTTCGACTTCTGGGGCGCGGTCGTCACCTCGCGGGCGGACGTCAAAACGTTGAAAGACCTCGAAGGCAAGGATCTCGCCGCGGCAAAGGGTACCACCAATTATGTGATGTTCGACTGGTTCGCCCGCCAGCTAGGCGCCGACCCTGCGAAATTCTCGGTCATCAATACCGCAACCCCCGGCCTGATCGGCTACGCGCTCGCCGATCGCGCCGCTGCCGTTCAGCTGTGGGAGCCGGCCTATACCACGCTGCTCTCGAAGAAGAGCGACATGCGCACCATCGACCTTGCGATATCGGATAGCTGGAAGAAATTCACCGGAAGCCGCAACATTCCCTATCTCGGCGTTGCCGCGCACATCGATTGGGTGGAGAAGCACCAAAGGCTGATCCCGAAACTCTATGCGGCCTATAAGGAAGCCGCCGACTGGGTGAGCGCGCATCCCGATGACGCCGCAAAACTGATCGCGGCAAAGGGAACGCCCGACGACCAGAAGGCGATCGCCGACCTGATCCGCGCCAATGACCGGCTCGGCATGAACGTGCAATGGGCCTCCGATGTGGCCAAGGAAATCGCTTCGGTTTATGCCGCCGGGAAATCGATCGCCTTCCTGCCGTCGGAGCCGTCCGCCGCGACGATCTACCAGGCGCCGGGGAAATGAGCGAGACGTCGCCGCAGGCCGGATCGGCGCCGCGTGCAAATGCACTGCTTGCGGCGGTAAGACGGCTGGGGACGTCGGTACTGCCGTTCGTCGTGGTGATCCTGATCTGGCAATTCGCATCGCTGTTCTTCCCGCGCTTCCTGTTTCCCTCGCTGATCGATGTGTTCTGGCGCTGCATCGACATCTTTTCCAGCGGCGCAATGTTCGCAGACGTGCTGGCGACCATCTTTCGTATCTTGGCCGGCCTTGCCGGCGCCTTCATCGTCGGCGGGGCATTGGCGCTGTTGATGGTGCGCTCGCGCGCGGTCGACAATTTTCTGTCACCGATCCTAACCCTGTTCCAGGGCATTCCGGCGCTGTCCTGGGTGGTGTTCGCCATCATCTGGTTCCACGGAGTCGAATTCCGCATCTTCTTCATCATGGTAATGACGACGCTGCCGGCCTTCACGTTTCAAGTGCTCGGCGCGTTGCGCGGCATGTCGCGGGACCTGATGGAGATGGTGTTCAGCTTTCGCCCGACGCGGCTGAAATTGTTCCGGGTGATGATCGCGCCGGCGATCCTGCCGGACATCCTCACCGCATGGAAAGTCAATCTGGGCAATGCCTCGCGCGTGGTGGTGGTCGCCGAACTGGTCGGCGCCACCGGCGGCGTCGGCTATGAACTCTTGCAGCAACAGCAGCTGTTCGATATGGCCGGTGCGCTGGCCTGGACGCTGCAGCTGGTGTTCTTCGTGCTGATCGTGCAGGGCGCGCTGACTCTGATCGAGAACACCGTGTTCCGCTATCGCGCGGTCTCGGAGCGCGCGATATGAGGGATATCGTTACGCCCGGCGACGCCGCGATTCATCTCGACCATGTCACAAAGGTGTTCGGCAAGGCGGGGAGCGCGACGGCCTACCGCGTGGTGGACGGGCTCAACCTCGACGTCCGCCCCGGCCAGATGCTGGCGCTGCTCGGCAAGACCGGTTGTGGCAAGTCGACCATCTTCAACATGATCGCAGGGCTGACCGAGCCGACCAGCGGCACCGTGCGCGTCAGCGGCCGCGATCCTTTTGCGGATTTCGACTCGTTTCGCGGCCGAATCGCGATCGTGTTCCAGAACGACCGGCTGCTGCCATGGCGAACCGCGATCCAGAACGTCGAGCTGGGACTGGAGATGCTGGAGGTGCCTGCGGCGGAACGGCGCGCAACCGCGCAACTCTGGCTGACAAAACTCGGGCTCGGCGGGCACGAGCACGACTACCCGCACGCGCTGTCCGGTGGCATGCGCCAGCGCGTCTCGATCGCGCGCGCCTTTGCCACCAACGCCAATATTCTGTTATGCGACGAGCCGTTCTCGGCGCTGGACGAATCCACCGCCGGAAAGCTGCGCGCGGAGTTCACAAGACTGGTGAAGGAAAACGGCAAGACGGCCGTCTTCATCACCCACTCCATCAGCGAGGCGCTGGAAATCGGCGACCGCATCGTGGTGCTGAAGCGCCCGGCGAAGATCGCGTATGATGTCAGTTTCGATACCGGTACAGGACAAGAGGAACGCGAACTGATCCGGAGCCGGATCGGCGACGTGCTGGCGGTTTGAGCGCTGAAGCCGGCGCTCCCTCGCCCCGCTCTTCGCGGGGAGAGGGTTGGGGTGAGTGGCTCTCTCAGCGAATATTGAAGCACAACGTTTGCTGAGACTCCCCCTCACCCGAAATTCGCTGTGCGAATTTCGACCTCTCCCCGCAAACGGGACGAGTTGACTCAAGTTCGCAGTCCGTCGATTGAACTCAGGACCGATATGTTCTTCTATTGCGGCTTGATGCCGGCTTCGCGGCACACGCGTTTCCATTTCTCGATGTCGGCGTGCATCGCGATCGCAAACTCCTCCGGGCTGTTGCCGGCAGGCTCGATGCCTTGCTCCGTGAGTAGCCGCACCATTTCGGGCGTCTTGAGCGCCACCTGGATGGCCGCGTTGAGCTTGTCGACGATCGCCCGCGGCGTGGGCTGGTGCAAGAATGCCATTCCAGCCCACCACCTCGTAACCGGGGAGGCCAGCTTCCGCGATGGTTGGAATATCCGGCGCGATCTCAAGTCGCTTGCTGGTGCTGATGCCGAGCGCCGTCACCGTTCCGGCCCTGATCTGCGGCAGCGCGGTGACCGGCGTGTCGAAGAACGCCGACACCTGGCCGGTCATGACGGCCTGCTGCGCCTCGGGCACGCTGCGGTAGGGGACGTGGGTCATCTTCACTCCGGCCGCGGACATGAACAGCTCGGTTGCGAGATGCGCCAAGCTGCCGACGCCGACGGAGGCGTAGTTGAGCGATTGCGTGCGCGCGAGCTCGACGAAGGTCTTGACCGATTTCGCCGGCAACGAATTCGGCACCAGCAGGATTTCGCTGACTTTCGTCACCATCGAAATCGGCGCGAAATCCTTCTCGCTGTCATAGGGCAGACTGGCATAGAGCGCCGGATTGGCGGCATGGCTCGGGAACACCATCAGCAGCGTATAGCCGTCGGGTTCGGCTTGTGCGACTGCCCGCGTTCCCAGCGTGCCGCCGGCGCCGGTGCGATTCTCGATCACGACGGCCTGACCGAGTTGGTCGCCCATGCTCTTGCCCACCAGCCGCGCCAGGATGTCGGTGATGCCGCCGGCCCCGGTCGGCACGATCAGCTTGATGGTGTGGTTGGGATAATCCTGCGCGCGTGCCGCCGACGCCAGCGCGAGCGCGAGGCCGATCGCAAGCCAGGCGCGGCGCAATCGAGATGCCGGCATCAGTTCACCTCGATCTTGTTGTCGGCGATCACCTTCTGCCATTTCGCGCGCTCGTCGACGAGCAGTTTTGCCAATTCCTCAGGCGTGCTTGGCCAGGCTTCCAGTCCCATATTCTTGAAGGAGGCCAGCAGTTTTGGGTCGGCGAGTGCCTGACCGATTGCCGCATTGAGTTTCGCCACGATCTCGGGCGGCGCCTTCGGCGGCGCGAATACGCCCCACCACGACGTCGACTCGAACGCGGGCAGGCCGGACTCGGCAATGGTCGGAATGTCAGGCGCGATCGAGGTTCGCTTCCGCGAGGTCACCGCGACGGCTTTCAGCCGTCCGCCCTGGACCTGCGGCAGCGACGACGGCAACTGGTCGAACATCAGGTCGACCTGTCCGGCCATCAGATCGTTGATCGCGGGCCCGCTGCCCTTGTAGGGGACATCCACCCAGCTGACGCCGGCCATGCTCTTGAACATGCCGGCGTTGAGCAGATGCATGGTCGCGCCGGTGGCGACGTTCAGCGTGCCGGGCGTAGCTTTGGCGCGCGCGATGACGTCGGCGACCGACTTGGCGTCGAATTTCGGGCTGGAGACGAGGATGTTGGGAGATTGCGCCACCAGCGAGACCGGCGCGAAATCGGTCGATGGGTTGTAGCTGATATTCTTGTACAACAGCGGGTTGATGACGTGCGTGCTGGTCGTGCTCAGGATGATGGTGTAGCCGTCCGGCGTGGCGCGGGCGACGCCCGCCGTGCCGATCGCACCGTCGGCGCCGCCCTTGTTTTCGACAATGATGGTCTGGCCGAGGATCGATCCCATGCGCTCCGTCAGCACGCGCGCGATCAGGTCGGTCGACCCGCCGGCGGAGAACGCCACCACCATCGTGACCGGGCGAGTTGGATAGGCCGTCTGCGACGCCACGCCCGTCGTGCCCGCAAGCAGGATGATGGCGGCCTGCGCCAGCGTTTTCAGCATTTCCTCGCCCTGTCCTGTTTTTCGCGGGCAGGATATCGGAGCTTGCCTCACAATGCTAGAAGCGCTCGCAAGGCGACCAGCGCGCGATCGTGCTTTGGTACTCAATGACAACAACCCATTACGCCAACGGGAGACATCGATGGCCAGAATAAAATTCAGTTTTGCGCGCGGCGGCCACTTCACGGCCAAAGTGATGTTGGACAAGGCGCCGAAGACCTGGGAGGCGATCCGGACGCAGCTGCCGCAGACCATCAAGGCGTATAACGCGCGCTGGACCGGCCGCGAGACCCACACCAAACTCGATCTGCCGAACAAACCGCCGCGCGAGAACCAGATCCTTAATGCCGGCCTTGGCGACGTGATCTACGCCTGCGAATGGTCGGATCGCGACGTCACCGGCTTCGAGGCGATCGGCTGGTTCTACGGCACCGAAACCGTGCGCGACTGGCGCGGCGAATCCCGCGTCAATTTGTTCGCGCGCGTCGACCAGAGCGAGTGGCCGTTTCTGGAGGAGGTGGGTTTGAGGACGTGGCGGGAGGGCGGCGAGGATTGCACGATAAGTGTGGTGGAGGAGTGAGGCGCGTCATTGCGAGGAGCCAACGGGTCGCGCGAATGCGCGCCCGATGACAGGCTCCACGACGAAGCAATCCATAATCGCTATGCCGCGCCATGGATTGCTTCGCTTCGCTCGCAATGACGATCTGAGGCCGTAGGGTGGGCAAAGCGTAGCGTGCCCACCATCTTCGTATGAGCTGAATATCTGGAATGGTGGGCACGGCGCAAGCGCGCCTTTGCCCACCCTACGATTGCTTCATCATCTGACGATCTCGTCCCACTCCGGGCAGGTCCGCTGCTCCACCGGCACCAGCCACGCCTTGTAATTGGTCCTGTCGATGATCTCCGCCGGCAGCATGATCTTTTCGGGCACCTTCTCACCCCTGAGATGGCGTAGCGCGGCCCGTGTCGCTGTGCAGCCGATCTTGAACATGTTGAAATCGACACTCGCCAGCAGCGCGCCGGTTTCGATCTGCTTCACCGCGGGCAGGATGCCGTTGATGCCGATCACGACCGCCGTCCGGTTTGCCTCCTTCAGCGCCTCCAGCGCGCCGAGCGCCATGCCGTCATTGGCCGAGAGCACGGCATCGATTTGCGCAAAATCCTTGAGGAACTTCACCATCGCGCGCTTGCCGTCGGGTTGCTGGTAGTTGCCGACGCCGGAGTCGAGCACCTCGATGCCGGGGTATTCGGCAAAAGCGCGCTTGTAGCCGCGGACGCGCTCGCGATTGGTCGGCGCGGCGGGGACGCCCTCGATCACGACGATCTTGCTCCTGGCGCCGAGATGTTCGAACAGATAGCGCGCCTGCCTGTACCCGATCTCGTAGTCGTCGGCGCCGACGAAGGTGACAAAACTGCCGGGCAGCGGGTTGGAGGCGAGCACGATCGGGATGTTTGCGGCGTTCAGCTTCTTCACAGAATCGATCATCGCGACATCGTCGACCGGAATGAAGACCACGGCGTCCGGCTTGTCCTTCAACGCCTGCTCGACCATCGCTACCTGCTCGTCGACATTGTCCGGCTGCTTGGGAACATAGTGCACGATCTTCGCGCCGGTCGCGCGTGCGACCTGATCGGCGGCGATGCGGAAAACCTCATAGGCCGGGTTGGTGGTGTTCTTGGTGAAGACGGCGATGATTTTTTGGTCGGCTGCCATGGCGTGACTCGCGAATGAAGTTATTGAACAGCTTAGCATTGCCGCCAGCAGATGTCGCATCGGGGCGTCGTCCGATCTATCCGCGTCATTGCGAGCGAAGCGAAGCAATCCATGGTTCGGCACGACGCAAGGATGGATTGCTTCGCTTCGCTCGCAATGACGAAAATGATCTCTTCGTCATTCCGGGTTCGATGCTTCGCATCGCCCCGGAATGACAGCTTTCACAACCATAAAATCTTCTTGCGGTATTCGAGGTCCGTCAACAGCGGCGCCGCCGGGCCCTGATGAAATACCGTGCCGCGCTCCAGCGCGAAGACGCGGTCGGCGAGTGCCAGCACGAGGTCGAGATTGTGCTCGACGATCAGGATGGAGGTATGCCGGCGCAACAGATCGAACACCCGAAACAGTTCGAGGATCACGGTTGGCGCCAGGCCCTCGAACGGCTCGTCCAGCAGCAAGAGCTTGACGTTGCCCGACATCGCACGCGCGACCGCCACCATCTGCTGTTCGCCGCCGGAGAGATAGTCGGCGGCGACATTGATGCGTTGCTTCAGGCGCGGGAAATATTCGAAAATCTGCTCCTCGCTCCACACCACACCGTGGCTGCCATCGGTCTTGCGCGCGAGACGCCCGAGCGCGAGGTTTTCGCGCACCGTCATGCCCGCGAACAGGCCGCGCCCCTGCGGCACATAGCCGATCCCGGCGCGCGCGATGTCGGGCGCCGGCAGGCCCGCGATATCGCGACCCTCATATTCGATGGTGCCGGAGGCGAGCGGCACCAGCCCGGCGAGCGTCTTCAGCAGCGTGGATTTGCCGGCGCCGTTGCGGCCCAGCAGTGCGACGATCTCGCCCTCGCGCACATCGAGCGTCGCGTCGTTGAGGATATGGCTCTTGCCGTAGAAGGTGTTGACGCCCCCGAGCCGCAGGATGTAGGGCGCGCCCTCGCGGGCCTCGTCGCCGCGGCTGTGTTCGATCTCGGGGATACCGGTGCCGGTGTAGATCTCCTGCACCCGGCGGTCGGCACGTACTGCTTCCGGCGTCCCGGTCATCAGCACCTCGCCCTGGTTCATCACGGTGACCTGGTGCGAGAAGCCGAGCACGCGATCGATGTCGTGCTCGACGATCAGGACTGGAATGTTTGCCGCAACGTTCTTGATCAGGCTGGCGACGCGTTCGCGCTCCGCCGCGGCAAGGCCCGCCAGCGGTTCGTCGAGCAACAGCACCTTCGGCTTGGAGCCGAGCGCGATGCCGAGGTCGACCAGCCGTTGCCCGCCATAAGAGAGTTCACCGCCCTCGATCGCCTCGATGCCTTGCAGGCCCAGGAATTTGATCAGTTCCGCGGTCTCTGTGTGGATGTCGACATAGCCATCGATATCGCGCCAAATGTTGAATCGTCCGGCGTTTTGCGCCTGCAGCGACAGCCGCAGGTTTTCGTAGATCGATAGTCCCCGGAACAGATTGGTGATCTGGAACGACCGCGCGAGCCCACGGTGGCAGATCAGGTCTGATGTCACGCCCTGAATCTCGCCGCCCTTGAGGCGGACAGATCCGGTATCGAGCGGGTAGAGGCCCGAGATCAGGTTGAACAGCGTGGTCTTGCCGGCGCCGTTCGGGCCGATCAGCGCGTGGATCTGGCCGGCGCCAACCTCGAGACTCGCGCCGGACACCGCGCAGATGCCTCCGAAATGCTTTGAGATGTTTTGCACCCGCAGCACCGTTCCGGTGAGCCCAGCGGGGGCGAGAAACGCCGGCAGCGGCAGGCCTTCATAGATCCTGCGCTTGCTCATCGCGGCGCTTTCCTCAGGGGCGGTGCGAAAGCGCCGCATCAGCGTGCGCCAGACGCCGATCAGGCCGTCCGGCGAGTAGATGACAAAACCGACGAAGATCAGGCCAAACCACAACAGCCAGTTCGGCGTCCAGATCGAGAACAGTTCACGGAACACGATGAAGAATAGAGCGCCGAGCGCAGGTCCCAGCATGCTGCGCATGCCGCCGATCACGACCATCGCCAAAAGCTCGCCGGAAAACGGCACCGATACCGCTTCGGCGGACACCAGATAGGTCTGAAACGCCAGCAGCGCGCCGGCGAGCCCGGTCACGACGGCCGAGATGACGAAGACGGCGAGCTTGTAGCGCTCGACCGGATAACCCTGGAAGGTGGCGCGCAACTGGTTCTCGCGGATCGCCACCAGCACATGGCCGAACGGCGAGCGCACCAGCCGCAGCACGACGTAGAGCACGGCAAGCCCGATCAGCGCGACGACGGCATAGAAGGCGGCCGCATTGTCGAGGCTGATCGGTCCGATGCTGCCGCGCTTCAGGCCGCCGAGACCGTCTTCGCCGCCGGTCACCTCGCTCCAGCGGAAGGCGATGGTGTAGGTCAGCGCGGCGAACGCCAGCGTCAGCAGCGAGAAGTAGACGCCGCGCCGGCGCAGGATGATGACGCCCGCGATCGCCGACAGTGCCGCCACCACCACCATCGACAGCAACAGCGGCAGCCAGATCTCGCCGCCGAACCAGTGCAGCTGGATCAGACCTGCGGCATAGGCGCCGATGCCGAACCAGGTGGAGTGGCCGAACGATACCAGCCCGGTGTAGCCGACGCACAGATTGAGCGCCGTGGTCGCGATCGCGAGAATCACCACCGCGATCGCGGTGTTCAGCGACAGGTCGAGCAGTTGCACGACGAAAGGCAGCGCGATCAGCGCGAGGCCCGCGATCACCAGCGGTCGGTATTTCTGCGCGGGCGTGACCGTCATTCGAACTTCTCGATTCGTTCGCCGAGCAGTCCGCGCGGCCGCAGCATCAGCACGACGAACATCAGCACGTAGATCGAGGCCTCGCCTGCGGCGGGTGCAAAATGAATGGTGATGCCTCGGACGATGCCGACCAGAAGCGCTGCGATCACCACGCCCCAGAAACTCCCGAGCCCGCCGATCACCACCACCACGAAGGCCACCGTAATGATCTCGGCGCCCATCGCCGGCTGCACGATGGTGATCGGCGCGAAGAACGCGCCGCCCATCGCGGCCAAGCCGACGCCGATCATGACCACCGCCGTCATGTAGGGTTGCAGCCGGATACCGAGCGCTGCCACCATGTCGGGCCGCTGGATGCCGGCGCGCACTACGCGGCCGAACGAGGTCCTGTGCAGCAGCAGCCAGACCGCAAGCAGCGACACCGCGACCACCGCCAGCAGCATCAGGCGGTAGCGTGAAAACAGAAAATCGCCGACGATCACCGAGCCGCGGAACATCGGCGGGATCGTGGCCGGCAATGGCGAGGCGCCCCAGATGATGCGGATCGTCTGCTCGGCGACCATGGCCAAGCCGAAGGTCACAAGCAGGCTCAGGATCGGATCGGCGGTATAGAATCGCCGCAGGATGTAGCGCTCGAACAGGATGCCGAGCATGGCAACCGCAATCGGCGAGATCACGACCGCCGGGCCGAAGCCGAGATATTTGGTGATTTCGAGAGAGAGATAGGCGCCAAGCGCGTAGAACGCGCCATGCGCGAGGTTGACCACGCCGCCGACGCTGAAGATCAGCGACAGCCCGAGCGCGATCAGGAGATAATAGCCTCCGAGCACGAGGCCATTGACCACCTGTTCCAGCAAGAACTCGAACTGCATTCTCGCTCCAGGGCGATTCGTGGGTATCAGCCGATGCGCCTCAAAAGCCGCTCGCCCGGCTCGCCGCGAATGATGGCGCGCCGGGCCTTCAACGCGCTCACAGCGTGCAGGGGTTCTGTTCCCTGGTGGGATTGAGGACTTCCATCGGTTCGTTCGGTCCGGGCACGGCCGCGCCCAGCGTGATGAGGTCCCATTTGTCCTTGGCCTCGCCCTTCGGTTTCGGCGAGAAGGTATAGGCTTCCTGGATCAGCTGGTGATCCCAGGCGCGGAAATAGGCCTTTCGCGCTTTCAGGATGTCGAACTGCGTTTCCTTTTCGAAATAGGCGATCAGCTTTTCGGTGTCGGTCGACTTGGTCTCGTTCATGGCCTGCGCCATGATCTTGAGGGCGATGTACTCGATCCAGGCATGGTTTTCCGGCGGCTTGCCGTACTTCTTGCTGAACGCGGCCACGAAGGTCTTCGAGGTCGGCACATCCAGCGTGTGATACCAGACCGTCGGCCAGGTGCCGCTCAGGTTGCCTTCACCCGTGGCCCAGGCGTCGGCGGTGTTGAGGTTGAAGCCGACGATCGGATAGGGCAGGCCGAATTCGGCGTATTGCTTGATCAGGGTCGTCACCTGGTTGCCGGCGAGATTGGAGCAGACCACGTCGGGCTTGGCCTGCCTGATCTTGAGCAGATACGGGCTGAAGTCGGTGACGTCGGTCGCGATCAACTCGTCGCCGATCAGGTTACCCTGATTGGCGCCGAAGAAACGCTTGGCCGCGGCCAGAAGATCATGACCGAAAATATAGTCGGCGGTCAGCGTGAAGAACTTCTTGTCCTTTACCATGCCGTCGCGCAGCAATGCTTGGCCGACGGTGTTGACCATCACCGTGTTCGGGATATCGGTGTGGAAGGTGAAGCGGTTGCAGTTCTTGCCGCGTAGCGCGTCGGAACGGGCGCCGGTCTGCATGAACAGCCGCTTGTTGCGCTCGGCCACCTGCATGATGGTCAGGGCGGAAGCCGAATTGGCCTCGCCCATCAGCACCAGGGCGCCGTCCTGCTCCAGCATGCGCTGCGACTTGGTGGCGGCGGTAGCGGGATTGACCGAATCTTCCGACATCACGTCGAGCTGGCGTCCCATGACGCCGCCGGACGCGTTGATCTCTTCCTCGGCGAGCCGCATGCCGAGTTGGGCATAGGCGCCGAGCGCGCCAAGAAAGCCGGTCAGCGGCGTGAGGTGGCCGATCTTGATCTTTTCGGCCTGGCCGTAGCTGATCGACGGAAAACCCAGCGCCGAGGCACCGGCAAAGGCGGCGCTGGCTTTCAACAGGGTTCGTCGGCTGGTGCGGGTCATCGTTGGTCTCCTCCCAAAGGGCTTTCCGCGATGTCCCCCTTTTGATTCCGGCGTATGCGAGAATGTGAGAGACTGTTTTTTATTGCTGGAAGATATTTCCGGACGCGGCCGCCGCTGTCAACGTCAAAAGCGTCGCACCGTCTCGTCCTTAAGATGAATTCGCCGCGCGCTTGGCGCCGAATTCCTGCGACAGCCTCTCCGCCACCGCCTGCACGATCTTCGCGCTGTTGTGCAAAGCCTGGTTAGAGAGCCGCCAGATCGGGCCGGAGATGCCGAGCGCGCCGATCACGGTGCCGGTGAAATCGGTCACCGGCACCGCGACGCAGCGCACCTCCGGATTGAACTCGCCGTCGTCGAAGGCAATCCCGGTGCGCCTGATCTCGGCGATCTCGCGCAACAGCACGGCGCCGTCGGTGATCGACTTCTCCGTCGACGGCTTCATGTCGACACGCTCGAGGAAACGCTGCAGCTGATCGGCGCGCAGCGAGGCCAGGATGATCTTGCCGAGCGCGGTGCAATGGGCGGGACGCACCACGCCGACCCGGTCGGTCAATTGAAATGCGCCGGGGCCGGAGGTGCGCGCGATCACGACGACGGCGTCGCCCATGCGCACCGCGAAATGGGCGCTCTCGCCGGTTTGCCGAGACAGCTCCTCGAGCACGGGGGTTGCGACATTGACCATCTCGATCTCGTCGAGCGCGCTGGCGGCGAGCGCAAACAGCGGCCGGCCGACGCGGTAGCGCTTTGTCTCTTTTTCCTGGCGCAGGTAGCCCAGCGACACCATGGTTTTCGCCAGATGGAAGGTGGTGGAGTTGTGCAGGCCGACCAGCTTGCTGAGTTCTGCAAGCCCGATCCCCTCGCGATGCCGCGCGACCTCTTCGAGGATCGCAAAGGCGCGGCCGAGCGATTGCACACCGACGCGCTGCCGGTCATCGGCATCGTCGTCGATGTCGCGCGCCGGCGGCGCTACCAGCCTGGCGACCGCGGCCTTGCGCGGACTGGCCACCTTTTCCGGGGTCTTTGGCTTGGGTCGCGCTCTCACAGGGGCAGGTCTCCGGGGCGATGGTGCGGAAGATAGTCTACCACAATATAGTTTGACGTACAGTATTATGAGAAATAGGGTGCCGGCCGCCCGAGCAGTGTCGGTGCGCGAAATTCGCCGCGCCGATCCGCATGAGCAGTCGAACGGTCAGGGAGAGATCCGATGTCGCCACGCAACGCGCTCAATGGCGCCCAGGTCATCGTCGACTATCTGATCCAGGAAAAGGTGCCGCAGGTGTTCGGGTTGTGCGGTCACGGCAACATCCAGTTCATCGACGCGCTGTATGAACGCTCCGACGAGCTCAAGACCATTTCGGTGCATCACGAGAGCGTCGCGGGTTTCATGGCCGACGTTTATTATCGCGTCTCGGGACGGCCGACCGCGACCTTCACGTCCTGCGGCCCGGGGTCGGCCAACTTGCCGATCTCGCTCGGCAATGCGTTTCTCGACTCGGTGCCGTTCCTGGCGGTGACCGGCAATGTGCCGACCAGCCAGTTCAACCGCGGCGCGTTCCAGGAACTGTATCGGCATTACCAGGCCGATTTCCCCTCCACCGTGCGCTCCTATTGCAAGAAAGTGTTCCAGCCGACGCGCGGCGAGATGGTGCCGCTGGCGGTCAGGCAAGCATGGAAGACCATGACCACGGGGCGGCCGGGCCCGGTGGTGCTGGACGTTCCCTTCGACGTGTTCATGGAATCGGCGGCCGAAGAGGCGCCGAACGCGAAGGCCTGGAACGGCAATATTTCAAGCCGCTGCGGCGCCGATCCGGAAGGCGTGGTGAAAGCGGTCGACATGCTGCTTGGTGCCGAGCGGCCGGTGATGCTGGTCGGCCAGGGCGTGCGCTACGGCGGGGCGGCGGAAGAATTGCGCAAGCTCGCCGAGCGGCTGCAGATCCCGGTCGCCGCGTCGGCTTCAGGCCTCGGCGCGCTCGACTGCAATCATCCGCTGGCGCTCGGCCTCGTCGCGCGTGCCGGACACTATCAGGCCAATCACGCGACGCGGCAGGCCGACGTGCTGCTGGCGCTCGGCGTGCGCTTCGACGACCGCACCTCGAGTTCGTGGATTCCCGGTTACTCCTTCACCATCCCGCCGACGCGCCTGATTCATGTCGACATCGATCCGGAAGAAATCGGACGCAACTATCCGGTCGCGCTCGGGCTGATGGCGGATGTGCGTACCTTCCTGCGGCAGATTCATGCCGAGCTCGATCACCGCGCCGATCTCACCAAGCGCGCGGACGCCCGCCTAAAATGGCTGGCGCAGATCGACATCTATCGCAAGGAATGGGACCGGTTCGTTGCCCCCGGTTTCTCCGACGACACCACGCCGATCAATCCGCAGCGCGCCGCGCTCGAGATCGACAAGGCGCTGCCGGAAGACGCGATCCTGGTTAGCGACATCGGCGTGCACCACAACTGGCTTTTGAGCTTCTGCAAGCCGAAGCGGCCCGACTCCCTGATCGGCTCGATGGGTTTCGGCCCGATGGGATTTGGCGTCGCCGGCGTGATGGGTGCGAAATTCGCCGCCCCTGACCGGCCCTGCGTGTCGGTGTGCGGCGACGGCGCGTTCTTCATGCACGCCAACGTGCTGGGCACCGCGGTCGAATATAATCTCCCCGTCGTCTGGGTGGTCTGGAACAATTACGCCTATGCCTCGATCCGCGGCCTGCAGCGTGGCTATCTCGGCGGCCGCGAACTCGCTACCGACTTCCATGATCCAGTGAGCGGCGAGCGCTACAATCCGGATTTTGCCGCGATGGCCCGCGCCTGCGGCGTCGAAGGCGTCCGCGTCGATCGCGCCGGCGATCTCGGCGAAGCCATCCGCAAGGGGATTGTCGCCAACAAGCCCTATCTGATCGACGTCGACATCGCCGCCGATATCAACCCCTCCGGCGCCGGCGTCTGGGAGCTTCCGGGGCTCGGACGAAGCAAGCCCGGCATCGGCACGCAATACGAGCCGACGTGATCGCCTCGTTCGCCTGACGGCCTCTATCTTTTCGACACAACAAAATATCGAGGAAACAAAATGATGCTTTCAGGCAAGAAGGTCGTGGTCGTCGGTGGTTCGTCCGGTATCGGTCTTTCCACCGCGGAACTCGCAACCCGCGAGGGGGCCGAAGTCATCATCGCCTCCCGCAACGCTGACCGCCTGAATGCGGTCGCCGGCACGATTGGCGCCAGGGCGATACCGGCCGACGTCACCAGCGACAAGAGCGTGGAGGATTTGTTCCGCGCCTGCGGCCCGGTCGATCATGTCGTGGTCACGGCGGCGCAGCTCAAGACCGGCCCGTTCAAGACGGTGGCGATGGAAGACGTCCGCGGCACCCTGGAAGGAAAACTCTGGGGCGCATGGCGGGTCGCGCGATCAGCGGAAATCCGTGCCGGCGGATCGCTCACGCTGGTCTCGGGCTTCCTGAGCATTCGGCCCCGGCCCAATTCCGCGATCGTCAGCGTTGCCAATGGCGCGCTGGAATCGTTGGCCCGGGCGCTCGCGCTCGAGCTCGCACCGGTGCGCGTCAACGCGGTGTCGCCGGGCATCATCGACACCCCGATCCGCGCCGCGATGCCGGAAGCCGCGCGCCGCGACATGCTGGCCAAGACCGCCGCGAGCCTCCCCGTCGGCCGCGTCGGCGTCGGCGAGGATGTCGCCCGCCAGATCCTCGCCTTCATGACCATCGGCTTCATGACGGGATCGATCGTCTATCTCGACGGCGGCGCGCTGGTCACCTGAGCCGCGTACGCCGATGCCGCGAACCCCTCCACAACTCATTGTCGTCGGGCACGGGGCGGCCGGGCTCGCCGCTGCTGTTTCAGCTGCGGAGCGAGCTCCAAGTGTGGGCTTGTCGATCGAGATCACCCTGCTGGAGAAGGCGCGGGAGCCTGACGCCGGCGGCAACACACGCTGGTCGCCGTCGAACATGCGGCTCGACGCGCCCGACCGGATCGATCCCGGCTTTGTTGACGACATGCTCAGGGCTTCCGGCGGGTTGGCCGATCGCAGCTATTTTCGCGCGCTCGCCGAGCAGGCGACCGCGACGATTTCATGGCTGCAAGGACACGGCGTCGAATTCATCACGCCGCTCTATTATCTCAGCACCGGCCCGGCGCGCATCCAGCCGGTCGGTGGCGGCAGCGCTATCGTCGAAAAACTCGCCGCCGCCGCCAAACGCGCGGGCGTGAAGGTTCTCTACCAAACCTCGGTGACGCGGCTGGTGATGGGGGAGGACCATCGCGTCAGCGGCGTCGCCGTTCAGGACAGCGACGGCATCACCACCACGCTGAATGCCGATGCCGTCGTTCTCGCCACCGGCGGTTTCCAGGCCAACCCCGCGATGATGCGTGCGCATTTCGGGCCCCGTGCCGAGACACTGCGGCCGATTTCGCCGGGCACGCAGTTCGATACCGGCGACGGCATCCGCGTGGCGACCGATCACGGCGCGAGCATTTCCGGCGATTGGAACGGTATGCATATCGAGCCGGTCGACCCGCGCAGCAAGAATTCTGCGCCGGTCGTGCTGGTCTATCCCTACGGCATCGTCGTCGATCAGGACGGGCGGCGCTTCTTCGACGAAGGCGGCGGCCTGATGCACGAGACCTGGGAGACGTTTGCCCGCGACATCCATTTTGCCCGGCCGAGCAGTATCGCCTATGCGATCCTCGATTCCAGGCTGTTCGACATCGACGGTTTTGAGCGCGCGATTCGGTCGGAAGTGCCGCCCTATCAAGCCGATTCAGTGGAAGCTCTCGCGGTGCAGATCGAAGTCCCGACGAGCCAACTGAAAGAAACCATCGAGACGTTCAATGCCGCCGCGACCGGCGACCCCGCGCGGTTCGACGCCGCGCGTTGCGATGGCCTGGCGGCGGCCGCGACGCTGCAGCCGCCGAAATCGAACTGGGCGCGCGCGATCGAAAAGCCGCCATATCTCGCTTATCCCCTGGTCGGCGCGATTGCCTATACCTTTGGAGGGCTGGCGACCAACGAAAGAGCGGAAGTGTTGAGCGAACGGGGGCCGATCCCGGGGCTGTACGCCGCCGGAGAAACCACCGGACATTTTTACGGCACCGCGCCGAATGCGGTCGCGGTGCTGCGCGCGCTGGTTTTTGGACACATTGCGGGCCGAGAGGCTATCGGCTTCCTGCAAAGACGGTAACATTGGTCCGCGCTGACACGAGAGGAAACAAAATGGTATCGGAAAACAGCGGCGCTTTCATCCGCAACATCGCCGAAGTACCGTGGCGCGAATTTCCCAATCATTTTGGCGGCGCGCTGTCAAAACCGCTGGTGATGCCGGAGACCGCCGGCTCTCGTCATATCGACTACCGGATTTCGATGTACCAGCCGATGGCGCATGTCGCGCGTCACAAGCATCAGGTGCAGGAGCAGGTCTATCACGTGCTCGAAGGCGAGGGGCTGATGGAGATCGCCGGGAAGAACCACGTGGTGCGCAAGCACGATTTTATCTTCCTGCCGCCGGGCGTGGAGCATGCGATCTCGAATTCGGGTCTTGTCGACCTGGTGTTTCTGGTGGTTACTTCGCCGGTGACCGACGAGAAGATCGTCTGACCATTCAAGGGCCACCTCGTTCGAGACGCCGGTCGCGATCCTGCACGATCAGCAACATGGTGATGCCGGGCCGCGGTTAGCGATGCGACGGTCCGAAGTCGTCACATTTCTGGCAACGGACCTTGATCGTGCGCGATTTAGTGCCGTTGCCGGCAGCCGCCTGCTAGGATCACCACATCACACGGAGGCATTCATGAAAAGGCGCGAGTTCATAGTCCTTCTTGGCACCGCGGCGCTTGCCGCGCCCCGCGCGATCGCTGCGCAGACGCCGGCCAAGGTTCTTCGCACTGCCCTCGTCAGTCCCGGCGGCCCTTTGCCGCCATCCGCACCTTACGCGAAACTTCTGCTCGCTGGACTAGCCTCGCTTGGCTATTTGCCTGGACAAAATCTGGCCTTCGAGGGACCTCATGGGACGCCCGGGCAACCGACGCCGCTTCCGCAATTGATGGACGAGTTGAAGGCAGCCAAGCTCGACGCCATCGTGGTCTTTGGCTATCCCGCGGCGGTCGCGGCCAAGGTCGCCGGCATTCCCGCCGTCGTGGCGTTCGGCGTCGGTGATCCCGTCGCGACTGGCCTTGTGACCAATCTGGCGCGGCCGGAAGGCAACATCACCGGCATCTCCGATGTCGCGACGACACTCAGCACCAAGCGGCTGGGCCTGCTCAAGGAGTTGTTGCCAAGACTTCACCGGGTCGCGATGCTCTGGAACAAGGACGACCTCGGGATGTCGCTGCGCTACGACGCCTCGGCGAAGGCGGCCCAGGCGATGGGGGTCGAAGTGCAGGCGGTGGGAGTCCGCGAGCCCGACGATTTCAACGAGGCGTTTGCCGTGATGGATCGTGAGCCGCCGGATGCCATCCTGATGGTCTCTGACTCGCTCACCGTTCTCAATCGCAAGCGCGTCTTCGACTATGCCGCCACGCACCGGCTGCCGGCGATCTACGAATACGACCCGCTGGTGCACGAAGGCGGCCTGATGTCCTACGGGCCGGACCTGAAGGAATCGTTCGAACGCGCCGCCTCCATGGTCGATCGGATCTTCAAGGGCGCAAAGCCCGCCGAGCTGCCATTCGAGCAACCGACGCGCTATCTGTTCGTGCTCAACCTCAAGACGGCAAAATCGATCAACCTCGACATTCCAGCGACGGTGCTGGCGCTTGCCGACGAAGTGGTTGAATGAGACCTGACGCTTTAGCGTGCCTTGCGCAGGAGTCAGACTCAATCCTCGCGACCGATGTGACCGCTATAGCGCGGCAGCAGGAACGCCGCGAAGAACGACAGAATTGCCGAGCCGACGATAATGTAGGCGGGCGAAGTCAACTGGCCGGTCTTGACGATCAGCCAGGTGGCGAGCAGCGGACCGATGCCGCTGAAGATCACCGCGCCGATATTCATGGAGAAGGCAACCCCGGAAAAGCGCACCTTGGTCGGGAACAGGTCGGCCAGGATCGCTGCGAAGGTTCCGTGGGTGCCGCAGGCGCCGAGACCGATCCAGAAGAACAGCATCGGCAGCGGCATCGACTTGCCGACCATCGCCGAATAGGCCGGAAAGGCGCCGAGCGCGATCGCCAGGCATCCGAGCTGGAACACGAAGCGGCGCGGCACCATATCGGCGATCCAGCAGGCGGCGATCAGCGACACCGACGTGGCGGCGCTGGCCGCGTTCAACGCGGCGCCGATGCTTGGCGGCGGATAGTTCAGCGTGCGCCCGAGATAAGCGCCCATATGCGCGAACAACAGGCCGTTGAAGGCGGCGACGATGCAGGTCGCGCAAATGCCCAACACGATCCGCCGCCAATGGTTTTCGAAAAGCTCGGCGAGCGGACCGCGGCCGCTCTGTCCAGCCGCTGCCGCCTCCGTCAGGCGTTGGCGCATGCGCAGGAAGGCGGGACTCTCTTCGAGCGCGCGGCGCAGCATCCAGCTGCCGACGCCCAACAGCCCGCCGAAGAAGAACGCGATGCGCCAGCCCCAGTCCTGCATGGCCTCAGCCGAGAGATTGCTGCTCAGCGCCAGGTTGACCGCGGTCGCGATCAGCACGCCCGCGCTGACGCAGCCGAACACCAATCCGCAGGCGAGCGTCGCCCGCTGCGGCGGAACCACCTCGACCGCATAGGTGATCGCGCCCGGCAGTTCGCCGCCGAGGCAGAAGCCCTGGATCAGGCGCAGGGCGATGAAGGCCAGCGTCGAGGCGATGCCGCCGGTCGCATAGGAAGGCACCAGCCCCATCGCGATCGTTGCCATCGACATCGTCGCCAGCGACAGCAGGAAGGAGTGACGCCGACCGACCCGGTCGCCGCGGCTGCCGAACACCATGCCTCCGACCGGCCGCGCCAGATAGCCGGCGGCGAACAGTCCGAAGGTCAGGAGCAGCGAGACCGTCGGGTCGTTGGCCGGAAAGAAGGCCTTCGAAAGATAGGCAGCGAAGGTGCCGAAGATGATGAAATCGTAGAATTCCAGCGCCCCGCCGAGGCTGGACAAGAACACCGCCCACAGCCCGGCCCGGTCGACGTGACGGTCGGGCGCAATCGCCTGCGAAAGCGACATCGATTTCCTCCTGTTTTCCCCACTCTTGCGAAATTGAGAATTCGCAAACGCTTATCGTTGGGCTGGCGCCATTGCACCGTTAGGCGATATGAAGGCTCATGCTGGCGCTAGATCGCTCCGCCTTCCTCAAACTTCTCGTGCTCGTGAATCTCACGGCGCGCCCGTTCGGCCGGCTCTATGCGCGCCGTTACAAGATAACGCTCGCCGAATGGCGGGTGATGTTCACGGTCGCGGGACGTCCCGGCGCCGCCGCATCCGAGATCGCCGAGATGCTCGGCCTCGACAAGATGGCCGTGAGCCGGGCGATCCGCGCGCTGGAACGATCCGGCAATCTCAAGCGCACGACCGACGACAAGGACCAGCGGCGCGCGGCGCTCCGCCTGACACGGAAGGGGCTCGCTGTTTTCGACCGGATCGCCCCCGGCGCGCACGAGCGCGAAGCGGCGTTGTTCGCCGTGCTGGATCCGGCGCAACGCCGGGCGTTGGTCGCGACGCTCGACAAGTTGATCGCCCACGTCCGAACGCTGCCGGACCCCAAGACGTAAGCGCAATTCAGAAGCCATAGACGTCCGGCCGTGACGCGCCGTCCGCCCAATCGATCGGCGCCTCGGCCCAGGCCAGGACTTTTGCGCCGAACTCCGAACTCACATCGATCTCCGTGCCCGGCTCTACGATCGCGAAGGTACCGCCCACCGATTTCACGCCGTTGATGGTGAGGTCGCCGGCGATGACGAAAAACTCGACGAGGTCGCGGGTCCGGTGCACTGGAATGCGCGCGCCGGGCAATAGCGACAATTGCACGAAGCGCCGGTTGTCCTCGGTCTCGCGGTAGTCGAAGATCATTCGCCGGCTCACGCCGCCGATCGTCGTCGCGAACGGGCGAAGGGTGTCGACCGTGACGTTGATTTCCGGCGGCGCTTCGGGATTGGGATTGACGAAATCGGCGGCACGGGCGCCGGTGTGGACACGCGCCTCGGCGCCGTCGGCGCGGGGATAGAGAACCGGTCCCTCCAGCCGCGCCGCGATGATGCATCGGTTGTAGGCCAGCGCATCGTGCGTTGCGCCCTTCAGATTGATGCCGGCCTGGCCGCGAACCGCTTCGCTGTCATAGTCATGCAGGCTGCCGTCGAGAAAATAGCTGATCGCCGTTCCCAGATGCTGATGCAGGCCGATGCGGGTCAGCGGATCGAAAGCGATCAGGCCGAGATAGCGGCCCTTGGCCTCGTCCGCGCGCACCACCTTCTGGTAGAGGCCGGGGCGCGGCATCGCGGCCCAGGCCATCTCGATCGCATCGCAGGTATAGACCTTGCCGCTCGGGCGGCGAACGGATTGCAACATGGCAGCCTCCGCGGATTGGTAACAAATGATACCATTTTCCGATGATGCGTCAATGAAGGCAATTGTTACGCCTTGCGCTGCGGAAGGTCGCGGATGGTGCGTCGCAAGGAGACGTAGCTGCCACCGTTTGCCCTAGGCGCTCGATCCAAGCCCCAGGCTCGCATAAATCCGCCGCGCATAGGCGCCGAACTCGTCCGTGGTCTTGATCGGCAGCGCACGGGGGAACGGCAGCAGAATCGGAAAATATTCGGCCATCCGCGCCGGCCCCGCGGTGAGGACGGCGCAATGCGAGCCGAGGAACACGGCTTCCTGGATCGAGTGGGTGACGAAGATGATGGTCTTGCCGCTCTCGCGCCAGATTCGCAGCATTTCCAGGTTCATCTGCTCGCGCGTCAATGCGTCCAGCGCGCCGAACGGCTCGTCCATCAAGATCAGTTTGGGGTCATGGATGAAGGCGCGCGCGATCGCGGCGCGCTGCTGCATGCCGCCCGACAATTGCTGCGGGTATTTGTCCTCGTAGCCCGCGAGGCCCACGAGGTTGAGCAGGTCGCGCGCTCGCGAGCGCGCCGCCTTCATCGGCAGGCCGACGATTTCAGCGGGCAGCAGGACGTTGTCGAGGACGGTCCGCCATTTCAGGAGCAGCGCCTGCTGGAATACCATGCCGATGTCGCGCGCTGGATCGAACGGGGTGCGCGCGTTGCCGATTCTAATGATGCCGCCGTCGGCCTCGTGAAGGCCTGCAAGAATCTTCAGCACGGTGGTCTTGCCGCAGCCGGAGGGGCCGACCAGCGAGATCAATTCGCCTTCCTGCACGTCCATGGTGACGTCGGAAACCGCCAGAAACTCCTGGCCGCGCGAGCGATAGACCTTTCGCACATTGCGCAGCCGGATGAAGGGGTCTGGCGGCTCGCTCATGCCAGCCATTTCTCGAGGTTGGCGGCGACGAAATCGTCGTCGCTCAGATCCGCGTGCGCGTTGCAGACGCGGTCGATTTCCTCGATCTGGCCGGGGCTCAGGCCCTCGGCGGGATCAAGGCACCAGATGCCGGCCATCAATCCCTGCCGCCGCAGGATTTCGTGGCAGCCGGCGATGCAGCCGTGGAAATTGTTGGCGACGTCGAAGAAGGCGCTGTTGCAGTCGGTGACGCGGGCATCGAGCGCGAGCAGATCGGCCGGCAATGCGGCCTTGCCCCGCGCCGCGCGGCACATCTCGAATTGTCTTATGGCGCTTGCCGCCCATACCGACCAGTGGCCGAGCAGGCCGCCGCGAATATGGACGCGGGTGGTGACGCCCCTGTCGCGCAGGTCGAACGGCAAGGTCAGATCGAGCAGGATGTGGTCGTCATTGCCGGTATAGAGCGCGACGCGGTCGAGCGCGCCCGCGGCGGCGACGCCGCGCAGCACGTCCAGCGTGCGATAGCGGTTGAATGGCGCGATCTTGATGGCGATGACATTGTCGATCAGCGCAAAGCGCCGCCAGAAATCGGTGCTGAGGATAACGCCGCCGACCGCCGGCTGCAGATAAAAGCCGACCAGCGGAATTTCGCGCGCGACTGCTTCGCAATGGGCGATGATCTCGTGCTCAGAGGCCGATTTCATCGCGGCAAGGCTGAGCAGGCCCGCATGATAACCGAGGCCGCGCGCGATTTCGGCTTCCGCAACCGCCTGCCTGGTCGGGCCGGCGAGACCTGCGACCATTGCGAGCGGTCGCCTGGTCCAGGCATCAGCCGTTTCGGCGGCGAGTTCCAGCACCGGCCGGTACAGGCCGACGTCGCGGATTGCGAATTGCGTGGTGTGGACGCCGACCGCGAGCCCGCCGGCGCCGGCGTCGATGTAGTAACGGCTCAGCGCGCGCTGATGCACGATATCGAGCTTGCGGCTTTGGTCGAGCGCCAGCGGATGGGCGGGGATCACCGTGCCGTCGGCGATCAGCCGCCGTACCTCGGATTTCATCTGGCTATGATGCATGACACGAAATCCCTATCCGTATTCCGGGCCGGCGACGGCGAACGGCGGTTTTGCGGTTTGCGCTGAAGTGCGGCCGAACCGCATGCGCTGAAACGGTCGCTCGATGTTCCAGCCCGAGTGTGTCAGGCCCTGCAAAAAATCTTCCTGCTCGTTGACGGCGTCGATCAGGAAGGTCGCAGCTTCCGAACGTACGATTGCGTTGACGAGGGCGAGCGCCTGCTCCGGCCGATTAGCGAATACCGGGCCGATATGCCGCGCCTTGCGGCCGTCGCGCACCAGCGCGGCTGCTTTGCCGTTCGACAATAGCCGCGACCCCTGGCGTCCACTGAGTTCTCTCAGGAGTACGCCGCGGTCAAAACCCATCGCGCTGCCGTCGCGAGCGATGAATTCGTCGATATCGCAGGCCGACAATGACGGCGCCGCTTCCGCCCTGGTGCTCTCCAACCGCAATCGCCGCAGCTGCAACGTCGGCAAGAATCCCAGTGGGCCGTAGACGGTCGCCCCCGCCGGTGTTGCATCGAGCCAGGTCGTAAAACCTTGTTTCGCCGCTGCGGCGAGACAGGCGTCGACCAATCTTGTCGCGAGCCCCCGGCGGCGCCAGCTTTCCGTCACCAGCACCATGCTGATCCACGCATTGTCAGACGAGTAGGGCAACAGCGCGGCAGTTGCGATCAGGAGGCCAAAACGGTCGCGCACGCCAAACACGTCTCCCTTGGTCAGGAAGAACCGCCAGTCGGATTCGTTCTGGTTCCAGTGCGCTTCGGTCGACAACGCTAGCCCCGCGCGTGCGTCGGCAGCACCAAGCCGGACGATCTCGGCCTGATCAATAGCGGCCATCGCGCACCTCGTATTTGGTGGGCTTGCCGAGGCTAGGCATCGCGCGCGCCACCCAGTCCGTGGTCCAGGCGATCAGCTGTTCGGTGTCGACGATCGGCAGGCCGAACATCTTGACCGCTTTTGAGGTATCGGTGAGCCACGCGGTCGGCTCCTCGCGGCCCACGATGATCGGCTCGCAGCCGAGCCGCGCGCCGAGTCTTGCGGCGAGATCGCGCACCGCCAGAATCTCGTGGCCGCTGACATTGATCGGCGAGGTCGGCGTGTCGCAATGCGCCAGACAGCGCAACGCCTGCGCAGACGCGTCGCCCTGCCAGATGAAATTGACATGGCCGAGGCTGACATCGATCGGCTCGCGCGCGACGATCTTGGTCGCGATGTCGTGCAGCACGCCGTAGCGCATGTCGATCGCATAATTCAGCCGGAACAACCGGCCGGGCGTCGAAAATTGGCGCGAGAAATATTCGAACATGCGCTCACGCCCGACGCAGGATTGCGCATATTCGCCGGACGGATTGGGCGCGAGATTTTCATCCGCGCCCTTGCCATCGACCGGCACGAAGGGATAGACGCAGCCGGTCGAGAACGCCACGATCCGCGAATCTCGAAACGCCTGCGCGACCAGCGCTGGGACATGCGCGTTCATCGCCCAGGTCAACGACAGGTCGCCCTCGGCGCCGAACTTGCGGCCGGCCATGAAGACGATGTTTTGCACCCTCGGCAGCCGCTTGATCGCGGCTTCGTCGAGCAGATCGCCGGCGATGGTCTCGATGCCGCGCGCCTCCAGCCACGCTTTCGACCCCGGCTCGCTGAAGCGCGCCACGCCGATGACGCGGCGGCCGGGCACGGCGGCCTTGGCGAGGCCCGCCAGCGTCGGCCCCATCTTGCCGGCGACGCCGAGGATCATGATGTCGCCGTCGATTTTGTTGAGATCGTCGATCAGCGGCTGGCTCGGCCGGCACAGCAACTCATCCAGTGCTGCGATGTCAGGAATTGTCTTCGGCAAGGTGTCGCGCGTCAGCAGCATTTTTCGTCCCGTGTTGTTTTTCATTGCAGCCGCACGTCGCGGACCACGAACAGCCGCTCGCAGCCGAGCACCAACCCATAAAGCGCGACTCCCAGCAGCGTCAGCAGCACCACCGCCATCAGCATCGCCGGCGTATCGAGCGAGGACTGCACCTGGATCATCAGATAGCCGAGCCCGCGCTCGCTGGCGATGAATTCGCCGACGATGGCGCCGGCAACCGCCAAAATGGCGCCGACCTTCATGCCGGAGAACACGTAAGGCAGCGCGCCCGGCAACTGGATTTTGCGGAACAGCGTCCAGCGCGAGCCGCGCAGCGATTTTACGAGATCAAGCAGGTCCGGTTCCACCTCGCTCAGGCCGCGCGCGGTCGTCAGCAGGATCGGAAAGAAGCAGATCGAGAACGCGATCAGGATATTGGCAAAGATGCCGTAGGAGAACCAGACGATGAACAGCGGGCCGAGTGCCACCTTCGGGATCATGTTCAAGGTCACGAACAACGGCAGCAACATCAGGCTCAAGAGCGGCGACCAGCAGAACACGACCGCGAGCGTGACGCCGACGAGAGCGCCGAGCGCGAAACCGCCGAGGATTTCCACCGCGGTCACGGCGAGGTTGGAGGCCCACGCATATTTTGCCGAACCCAGCGTCGCCAGGGTGGCGAGCGGCGAGGGCAGGATGAATTTCGGCACGTGAAAGGCGTCGACCAGCACCTGCCACAGCAAGATCACGGCTAGGTGCACGATCAGGATGATCGCAAAGGTCCGGGCCGGGCGCAGGCCATCTGTGAACAAGTTGGTCTCCGGGTTGTCTCGCTACAGCGAGTACCGCTAAATCTAACGCGATCCCGTCATCCTTTCAACCATTTGGTTGATTGTGTCCGCTTTGTCATTCCGGGGCGGGCGTTAGCGCGAACCCGGAATCTCGAGATTCCAGGTTCGATGCTTCGCATCGCCCCGGAATGACAAAATGTGGTCACGGCCGCAGCGCCTGCATCACCAAATCGACCACGTGCCTGCGGCGGGCGCGGCGGGCGGCGGCACTCGACAGGTCCTTGCCGAAGATAGCCGACAGCGTCGGCGTGTTGGAGAAGTAGAAATAGCTCAGGCCCGCGATCGAGATATAGAGATGCACCGGGTTGATACCCTTGCGGAAAACGCCCTCCCGCACGCCTTCCCTCAGGATCTTCGAGACCAGGCTGACCAGCGGCGAATGCATGTCCTCGATCTTGAGCGAAGCGCGCACGTGCCTGGCGCCGTTGCGGTTCTCGTCGTTGAGCAGCACGATGAAGTCCGGATGCCGCGCGAGGTGGTCGAACGAGCTCTCGATCAGCTTCCGGATGGCGCGTTGCGGCGGCAGTCCCTCGAGGTTGAGTTGGCGTTCCTGGGCGCGGATCTCCTCATAGACCCATTCCAGTACCGCCAGGTAGAGCGCATCCTTGTCGCCGAAATAATGATAGACCAATTGCTTGTTGACACCGGCGCGATCGGCGATTTCATCGACCCGCGCGCCGGCAAGTCCGCGGCGCGCGAATTCGCGCCGCGCGGCCGTCAAAAGCTTTTTCCGTGTGGCGACGGGGTCGCGCCGCTGCGGCGTTTTGCCAGTTGATCGTTGTTTCGGCATTTCCAACCAGACGGTTGACAATTTTGTGCTTCCCTTGTTGCATTGGTAAACCTGCGGAAGGGCCGCGACAAGGCTGTCGGGACGGCGGTAAGCGAGGAGGGTTGGCATGAAAGTTCTGAGAATTGCCGCATTGGCGTTCGCGTTGACCGCGCCGGCCGTTCCCTCGCAGGCCGCCGAGCCCGTCAACCTGATCCTGAACTGGGCGCCGACCGCCGACCATTCGCCGTTCTATTACGCCAAGGCGCAGGGCTGGTACGAGAAGGCCGGCATCGATCTGACCATCGAGGTCGGCAAGGGCTCCGGCGTCTCGGCGCTGAAGGTCGGCTCCGGCGGCTCGCCGTTCGGCATCGCCGATCTCGCCACCATGCTGGTGGCGCGCAGCAAGGGCGCCGACGACGTGGCACTGATGAGCATCTACGCCAACACCGGACAGACCTTCTACTGGCTGAAGAGTTACGGCGTGAACGGAGTGAAGGATTTTCCCGGCCACAAGATCGGCAACCCGCCGGGCGACGCCTCGCGGGTGATGTGGCCGGCCTTCGCCAAGGCGGCCGGTATCGCGCCCGACTCGGTGACTTTCGTCAATGTCGGGCCGACCGCGAAGATCGCATCGCTCAAGAGCCACACCGTCGATATCATCAGCGATTTCTATAACGAGCAGGATCAGAAGGAGATCGTGTTCGGGAGCGATCTCGGCTCGTTGAACTGGAAGCAGATCGGGCTCAACCCCTACGGCAACTCGCTGATCGTCAACGGCGCGTATCTGCAGAAAAACCCGAAACTGGTCGAGGATTTCGTCAAGATCAGCCAGAAGGCGTTCGCCGCCTGCGTCGCCGACGTCGCGCCCTGCCTGAAGGCGCTGCTCGACCAGGTTTCCGGCCTTGACGAGGAAAACCAGCTGCGTCAGTGGGAGCGCATCAAGTTCTTGATGACCGACGAGTTCACCACCACCAAGGCGCTCGGCTGGATCGACGGCGAGCGGATGAAGAAGGATTACGAACTGGTGCAGACCTATCTCGGCATGGAGAAGCCGTTCAACGTCGAGGACGCGTTCACGACGAAGATGCTGGATACCTCGATCAAGATGGACGCCAGCAAGGTGAAGAAGTAATCGTCATTGTGAGCGAAGCGAAGCAATCCAGTTTTAGGGAAGCAAGTTGGATTGCTTCGTCGCTTCGCTCCTCGCAATGACGAGATTATCTGCGACTACCGCGCCGTCATGCCCGGGCTTGTCCCGGGCATCCACGTCTTTTCAACGCCTTGGAAAGCAAGACGTGGATGGCCGGGACGAGCCCGGCCATGACGAGAATAAACTACTGCGGCTTCATCCCGGAATCCTTGACCACCTTCGTCAGCTTCCCGTAATCCGCCGTCATCAGGCTCGCGAGATCGGCAAGCGGCATCGGCGCGCCAGGGATGTCGGCAACCGATAGCGTGCGCTGCACGTCCGGATTTTGCAGCGCCTTGTTGATGCCGTCGTGAATCTTGTCGACGATCGGCTGCGGCGTCGCCGAGGGCACGTAGATGCCATACCAGGACACGTAGGACGCGCCGGGATATCCGGCTTCGGCGATCGTCGGCACGTCGGGCAGGTCGGCGACGCGCTTCTCGGTGAATACGGCGAGTGGCTTGACCTTGCCGTCCTTGATGTGCGGCAGCGCCAGTGCCAGCGAAACGATTTCGAAATGCATCCGGTCGGTCATCAGATCGACCAGCGCCGGCGGCTGGCCCTTATAGCCGATATTGGCCAGCTTGATATCTGCCGCCTGGAACAGTTTCTGCGCGGTCAAGTCGATTGATGAGCCGGTGCCGGGATTGCCGAAGTTGAATTCTCCGGGCTTGCTTTTCGCCAGTGCTATGAATTCGGCGAGGGTCTTTGCCGGCATCGCGGGATCCACCAGCGCCACGCTCTGGTTCCAGACCGCGACGCCGACGCATTTGAAATCCTTCATCGCGTCCCAGCCGGCGTCCGCATAGAGCGCAGGATTGACCAGCACCGCCGGTCCCGTCACCAGCCAGGTGTAGCCGTCGGCCGCGCTGCGCGCCGCCAGAGCGGTGCCGATATTGCTGTTGGCGCCGGGCCTGTCGTCCATGACGACCGGCACCTTCAGGTCGCGGCCGACCTGCTCGGATATTGCGCGCGCGACGATGTCGACGATGCCGCCGGCGGGGTAGGGCACGATGACGTGAATCGGCCGGTTGGGAAAATCGCTCTCCGCCCGCGCACCGCTGCCCAGCAGCAATGCGGCGATGCCCGCGGCAAGGCCAAGCGTTTTCAGCCCATTCATTGTTTCCTCCCGTGCCTTACTTTTTTCGTCATGGCCGGGCTTGTCCCGGCCATCCACGTCTTTCTTACACATGCAGCGAAGACGTGGATGCCCGGGACAAGCCCGGGCATGACGACTTTCTCTAACTATTTTCCACCAGCGACTTTATGCTTCGCGCCAGCCCCAGTATCCGTGGCCCGCATTCGCGCTCGATCTGCTCGGCGGAAAAGCGAAACGAGGGAATTCCGCAATTCACGGAGAGGCGGTCACCGGCTTCGTTGCGATAGAGTGGTGCTGCGACGCCAAAGATTTCGCGCCGCCATTCGCCGAGCGAAACCGCAAAGCCGCGCTCGTGGCACGACTCGATGTCGGGCAGCATCCGCTTCTCGACATGGTCCAGTTCGTCCGGACGCTCCGATTTGACGGCCTGCAGGTATTGCTGGACTTCATCCGGGGTGGCGAGCGACATCAGGGCGCGGCCGACGGCGGTGGTCGCGAGCGTTCCTGTGAAGCCGACGTCGGGCACGTGCGGCACGGCATCCGTAGTGCGCAAGGTTTCGACATAGATGAAATCGAGGCCGAACGGCATCGCGATGGAAACGGTGCCGCCGGTATAGGCTGCGAAGTCGCGCATCAGGGGCCGCGCCAGCTGCCGCACCTTCAAGGCCGACAACACGGGGTAGGCGGCGGCCAGCACGCCGAGGCCGAGCGCAAAACGCCCCCGTGCGTCGCGCTTGAGATAGCCGAGCTGCGCCAATGTGTAGGTCAGCCGCGACACCGTGGGCCGCGACAGGCCGGTGTGGCTTGCAAGATCGGCGTTCGACAGCGAGCCGCTGCTGTTGCGGAAAGCGGCGAGCACATCGAGCCCATGCGCCAGCGTGGTTGCGAACGACGGATCGATCGGGTCGCCTGACCGGGAAAGCTCCGAAATACCTTGGGGCGATGATGTCGGTACCATTCAGGAATAATGAACAATATTACAGTTTTGTCAATATATCGAAACGAATTTGCATTATGTATCGATATACGATTATATACCGCCCACTAGAGGGAAGGCCCCATGGATTTCGAGCTGTCGGCAACCTCCGAGGCATTGCGAAAACGGCTGCAGTCATTCTTCGACCAGCAGGTGCTGCCGCGCCATCGTGCCTGGCTCGAACACACCGCGCAGGCCAGCGATGCGCCGCCCTTCATGGTCGAACTCCAGCAGAAGGCGCGCGACGCGGGCTTGTGGAATCTCGGCCTGCCCGAACTCGCCGACGATGAGCCGGGTACGCGGCTTTCAAACCTCGAATACGCGCCGCTGGCCGAGATCATGGGCCGGCTGTTTTGGGCGCCGGAAGCTTTCAATTGCCAGGCGCCCGATGTGCCCAACATGATCGCCCTGCAGAACTGCGCCACGCGGGAGCAGAAGCAACGCTGGTTGCGTCCGCTGCTCGAAGCCAAGACCCGATCGGCCTTCGGCATGACCGAGCCGGACGTGGCTTCCTCCGATGCGACCAACATCGCAACCACGATCATCCGGGACGGCCACGATTACGTCATCAACGGGCGTAAATGGTTCATCACCGGCGCCGCCCATCCGCGCTGCAGCTTTCTCATCGTGATGGGCGTGACCAATGCGGATGCCGACCGCACCCGCCGCCATTCCTGCGTCATCGTGCCGATGGATGCGCCGGGCGTGCGGCTGGTGCGGCCGCTGCGCTGGATGGGCTGCGTCGATCACACCGCGCCGATCGGCGAACTCGCCTTCGACAATGTCCGGATTCCTCGGGAGAACCTGCTCGGCCAGGAAGGCGAAGGTTTCAAGGTGGCGCAGGTCCGTCTCGGGCCGGCGCGAATCCATCATTGCATGCGCTCGATCGGCTTGTGCGAACTCTTGATCGAACTGATGATGGTGCGCGCGGCGGAACGCTGCGCATTCGGACGCACGGTGATCCAGTATGACATGATCCAGCGCTGGATCGCGGAATCCCGCGTCGAGCTCGAGCAGGCGCGCCTGCTCTGTTATCGCTGCGCCTGGCGGCTCGATCAGGCCGGCCATCACGGCGCATGGCGCGACGTCTCGCTCATAAAAGTCGCGGTGCCGGCGATGCTGCAGAGGATCGCCGACCGCGCCATGCAGGTGTTCGGCGCGATGGGCGGCTCCGACGATACGCCGATCCATCAGGCGCTGGCGTGGGGACGGCTGTTGCGGATTGGCGACGGGCCCGATGAAGTGCATTTGCGCCAGATCTTTCGCATGGAGGCGATGCCGCCATGGACAATTGCGGACTCGCCCTATCTCGCGGCGCATCCGACGTGATTCCGGAGCCGAGTTCGTCATGCCCGGCCTTGTGCCGGGCATCCACGTCTTGGCAGTGTGGCAGCAAGAAAGACGTGGATCGCCGGGTCAAGCCCCGCCATGACCAATGAGCGATCTGTTGAGAAGGACGACACCATGAACCAGACAGCCACCAGCGAACCATCCAAGGACGCGCCAAAGGAAACTCCCAAGGACGCTTCACCCTCGGTCGTCGCTCTGCAGGATGCGATGCTCAACGCGCTGCCGTTTTCGGACACGCGCGATTTCGACGATGCCTCGCGCGGCTTTCTCGGCACGCTGGAAAACGCTGAAATCACCAACCCGCAAGGGCGCGTGGTCTGGAGCCTGAAGCCCTACGGCTTCCTGTCCGAGCAGACTGCGCCGGCGACCGTCAACCCCAGCCTGTGGCGGCAATCGCGGCTCAACATGAACCACGGCCTGTTCGAGGTGGTACCCGGGGTCTATCAAATCCGCGGCCTCGACATCGCCAACATGACGCTGATCGAGGGCGACAGCGGCGTGATCGTGGTGGATACCCTGACCTCGATCGAAGGCGCGCGCGCCGCGATGGAGCTTTATTTCAAGCGCCGCGGCAGGCGCCCGGTCGCCGCCGTGATCTTCACCCACACCCACACCGACCATTACGGCGGCGCATGCGGCGTGCTCGACGACGAGATGCTGGCCTCACGCCGCGTGCCGATCATCGCGCCCAATCTCTTCATGGAGCACGCGGTTTCCGAAAACATCATCGCGGGGCCGGCGATGCTGCGGCGCGCGCAATATCAGTTCGGGCCGCTGCTCGCCAAGGGACCGCGCGGGCAGGTCGATTGCGGGCTCGGCAAGTCGATGGCCGCTGGCTCGGTCAAGCTGCTGCGCCCGACCGACCTGATCATGGCGACCGGCGACAAGCGCGTGATCGACGGGGTTGAATTCGAATTCCAGATGGCGCCGAACAGCGAGGCGCCGGCGGAGATGCATTTTTTCATTCCGCGCTACAAGCTTCTCAACCTCGCCGAAAACTGCACGCATAATTTCCACAATCTGCTGCCGTTCCGCGGCGCCGACGTGCGCGACGCGCTGGCCTGGTCGGGATATCTCGGCGAGGCGCTGCAGATGTGGGGCGGCAAGGCTGATGCGATGTGCGGCCAGCACCATTGGCCGGTGTGGGGAACCGAGCGCATCGACACCATGATCCGCCAGCAGCGCGATCTCTACAAGTTCGCGCATGACCAGACCATCCGGTTGATGAATCACGGGCTGACGGCAACCGAGATCGCGGAAGCGATAAAATTGCCGGCGAGCCTGGAGGGCGCCTGGCATGGGCGCGGCTATTACGGCCACATCCGGCACAATGTGAAGGCGATCTATCAGAAATACCTGGGCTGGTACGATGCCAATCCCGCCAACCTCGATCCGCTGCCGCCGGTTGAATCCGGCAAGAAGTATGTCGAATATATGGGCGGCGCGGATGCGATCCTTTCGCGCGGGCGGGCTGATTTTGCGAAGGGCGAATTTCGTTTCGTGGCGCAGGCCGCCAGCCATCTGGTGTTCGCCGATCCCGAGAACCAGGCGGCGCGCGCGCTGCTCGCCGACACGTTCGAGCAGCTCGGTTACGCCGCCGAAAGCGCGACCTGGCGCAACGCCTATCTGTTCGGCGCACAGGAATTGCGGCAGGGCATGCCGAAGGCCTCGCCGCGTCCGCCGATGCCGCGCGAGACGGTCGCCGCGTTGCGCACCGGTCAATTGTGGGACCTGCTCGGTATCCGGCTCAACGGCCCAAAGGCCGAAGGCAAGCACATCGTACTGAACTGGAATTTTACCGATACCGGCGAGATGTTTGTTCTGACCCTGGAGAACAGTGCGCTGACCTATGTCGAGGGCGCCCCAGCCGCCACGGCGGATGCCGGCTTTACGCTGGCGCGCGTCACGTTTGATGAGGTGATCGCGAAGCAGACGACCTTTCCGGAGGCGGTCGACGCCGGCAAGATCAAATTCACCGGCAATGCGATGCGGTTTGGCGAGTTGATGGGCCTGATGGACGAATTTCCGCGGATGTTCGAGATCGTCGAGCCACGGCGGACGGCGGTGAGCTGAGTGGGGCTGAAGGCACGCCAATTTCTCCTTTGGACTGGCGCAGCCGGTGTTGATTCCGTAAAAGATCGGGCGGAGAGCGGCTTCAATCGCTCGCTGATTAAACAGGAGGGAAATACAGGATGTTTTCGCATGTCATGATCGGGACCAACGATCTGGAAAAGGCCAAGTCGTTCTATGACGCCTTGCTTGGGACGCTTGATATTCCGCCCGCGCGGGTCGACCGCCATCGCATTTTCTATATGACCAAGACCGGGGTATTCTCGGTATCGAAGCCGATCGACGGCAAGCCGGCCTGCCACGCCAACGGCGGCACCATCGGGTTTGCCGCAAGTTCTCCTGCGCAGGCCGACGCGTGGCATGCGGCCGGCATCGCCAACGGCGGCAAGACCTGCGAAGACCCGCCGGGTGTGCGCGAAGGCCCGACGGGCAATCTTTATATCGCCTATTTGCGCGATCCCGACGGCAACAAGATCTGCGCCTTGCACCGGATGACGTGACCCGGGGGTTTGAACCCGGTGGCGAACGCATCACACGATGCGTCGTCCCCGCGAACGCGGGGACCCATATGCCGCGGCCTTTGTTTTGAGAGACGCTGTTCGACGGCCTTCGTGCAATCGCCAACGGCTGTGGTTATGGGTCCCCGCGTGCGCGGGGACGACGTTGAGAGATTATGTGTGTCGCGTCTTGTGGTCGCAATATGCCGCGTCAGATCCCCAGATACGCGGCCTGGACCTGCTTGTTGCCGGCGAGCTCCGCGCTGGTGCCGTGCATGATGACGTTGCCGCTTTCCAGCACATAGGCGCGCGATACCAGCGACAGCGCGCGGCTGACGTTCTGCTCGACCAGCAGGATCGCGGTACCCATCTTGTGGATCTCGCCGATCTTCTCGAAGGTCACGTCGGTCATCACGGGCGCAAGGCCGAGCGAGGGCTCGTCGAGCATCAACAGCCGCGGCTTGAGCATCAGGCCGCGACCGACCGCGAGCATCTGCTGCTCTCCGCCGCTCATGGTGCCGGCGAGTTGCTTGCGGCGCTCGGCCAGCCGCGGAAAGATGCCGTAGACCAGTTCCAGCGTGCGGCTGCGCTCGGCCTTGGCCTTCGGCACGAAGGCGCCGATCTCGAGATTTTCATGCACGGTCATCTCGGGAAAGACCTGGCGTCCCTCCGGGACATGGGCGATGCCGAGCTCCGGAATCCGGTGCGGCGGCAGCGATCTCAGATCGATGCCGTCGAATGTGACATTGCCGGATTTGAGTTTCACGAGGCCGGAAATGACGCGCAGCGTCGTGCTCTTGCCGGCGCCGTTGGCGCCCAGCAGGCCGACGGCTTCGCCTTCGCCGATCTCGATCGAGACATCCGATATCGCGGGCACCGAGCCGTAGCTGGCGCTGATGCCTTGTAGCTTGAGCACTCTAGATCTCTCCTGCTGTCGGTGGGTGCACGTAGGAGCCGAGATAGGCGCGGATCACCTCGGGGTTCTCCACGATTTCCTTTGGGCTGCCTTCGGCGATCTTCTGGCCGTGATCGAGCACCACGATGTGGCGCGCGACCGCCATGATCGCGCGCATCACGTGCTCGACGATGACGATGGTGAGCCCGCGTTGCGAGAGTTTGCCGACCAGCGCCACCGCTTGGTCGATCTCGGCGGGATTGAGCCCGGCCATCACCTCATCGAGCAGCAGCAGTTTGGGTTGCGTCGCCAGCGCCCGCGCCATCTCCAGCCGGCGCTGGTCGATGGTGGTGAGGTCCTTGGCCGCGGTCAGCATTCGCGCCGACAGGCCAGTGAACTCGATCGCCTCGCGCGCCATGTCGCGTGCGACAGCGACATGCCTGTCGCGCAAAAACGCGCCGGTCATGACGTTGTCGAGCACCGTCATGGCGCCGAACGGCTTTGCCACCTGGAAGGTGCGCACCAGCCCATGGGCGCAGATGTCATGGGGCTTGAGGCCGGTGATGTCGCGACCGAACGCCGAGACTGAACCGGAGTCCGGCCGGTGAAAACCGGTGATGAGATGAAAGCTCGTGGTCTTGCCGGCGCCGTTCGGTCCGATCAAGGCGAGGGTCTCGTTCTCCCTCACCGTAAAACTAACGTCCTGCACGGCGCGCAGGCCGCCGAAGCGCTTGTTGAGGCCACGTATGACGAGCGCATCTGCCATGGTGTGCCCTTACGCCCGCACCGGCTTGCGGCTGATGCGCCGCCAGGCTTCGCCGAACAGGCCGATCAGCCCGGTCGGTCGCCACAGGATCACCGCCATCAGGATCAGGCTGTAGACGGTGAGCTGCACGCCGCCGATCGAGCTGCCGAGCCAACTCTGCAGCAGGGTCGACGTCGTCTCCAACAGCACCGTGCCGATCACCGGACCCCACAGGGTGCCGATGCCGCCGACGATCGACACCAGCGCCGCTTCGATGGAGATGTTGAAGGAGAACGCGGTCGGGGGATCGATGAAGTAAATGTACTGGATGTAGAAGGTGCCGGCCAATGCGGTGAGGAACGAGCTGATCAGATAGATGTCGCGTTTGATCTTTGGCGCGTTGACGCCGATCGCTTCCGCCGCGTCCTCGTCCTCGCCGATGGCGACGAGGTAGTAGCCCATCCAGGAGCGTTCGATCGCCCAGGTAATCGCGAGCCCGAGCAGGAGCAGGCCGAGCACGACATAATAATAAGACGCCTTGGTCTCGAACTGCATCATCAGCGGCGCGCTGCCGAGATTGGGAATCGTGGTGCCCTCGGCGCCCCAGGCCAGATCGCGGAATTTCAGGAAGATAAGCATCAGCGCTTGCGCCGTCGCGATCGTTGCGATGGTAAAATAGGGACCGCGCAGGCGAAAGCACAGCCAGCCGATCGGCAGGCTCGCCAGCATGGCGACCACGCCGCCGGCGATCATGCCGATCCAGGGCGAGATGCCGAAATCGATCTGCAAGATGGTCGAGGTGTAGGCGCCCAGCCCGAAATAGGCGGCGTGCCCCAGCGAAAGCTGCTTGGCATAGCCGCCCATCAGGTTCCAGGCGACGCCGATGAAGGAGAACAAGAGGATGCGGATGAAGATGTCGATCGCAAACGAGCTTGTGACGACCAGCGGCAAGGCGATGACAACCGCGATCCCGATCGCCAGCAAGATGAGGTTGCGGGTGTGGAGGCGCTGCGTGGTCATCGCGCTTTGCCTCCAAGCCCGGTGGGTTTAATGGCGAGGGTCAAAAGCAGCAGCGCGAACACCACGATCAATCCGGAGTCGGCGCCGATATATTGAATGCCCAGGGACTCGGCGACCCCCATCAACAGACTGGCGATGAGCGCGCCCAGCACATTGCCGAGCGTGCCCATGACCACGGCGACGAAGGCCATCAGCGTGAAGACCTGACCTACGAAAGGATAGGCCGAATAGAACGGCATCAGCAGCGAGCCGGCGGCGCCGGCCAGCGCCAACGCGATGCCGAGCGCGACGCAGAACACGCGGTTGGGGTTGATGCCCATCAGCATCGCCACGTCGCGGTTTTGCGCCGCCGCCCGCATCGCCTTGCCGAGATCGGTGGTGTGCAGGAACACCCAGAGCGCGGCGCTCAGCAGCATCGCGACGACGAAGGCGATCAGTTTGGCGACGGGAATGTAGAGGCCCGCGACATGAAACGCGGCGTCGGAATAGGAGGTATGGACGGTGCGATAGTTCGCCGTGAACAGCATCAGCGCGAGATTGAGCAGCAGCAGCGACAGCGCAAAGGTGAGAAAAATCTGCGGCATGTCGTTTGGCCCCAGCACCCGGCGGATCAGGAAATGCTGGATCAGGACGCCCATCACGAACAGCACCGGCATGGTCACGAACAGCGACAGCAGCGGATCGACGCCGAACTGGTTGGCGAGAAAGAAGGAGATGTACATCCCGATCATCACGAATTCGCCCTGGGCGAAATTGACGATCTTGACGACGCCGAAGATCAGCGTGACGCCGATGCTGACGAGCGCGTAGATGCCGCCGATGAGCAGGCCGTTGATGACGGCCTGGGCCACTGTCTCCCACATCTGGTTCGACCGGTGTTTAGATCTTCAGCAGCGGCTTGCGGGCGTCTTCCTTGGGGAACACGCTGGCGAGATCGCCGTTCTGCCACTGCACGCCGACCGGGCGGCCGTAGATGTTCTTGCCGTCGGGTCCGAATTTTACTTTTCCGCCCGGCGCCATCGCCGCATAACCCGACGAAACGTCGAGCGTGGACAGGGCGTCGCGCACCTTCTGCGGATCGGTGGAGGCGGCGCGTTCCAGCGCATCGGCCAGCATGAAGGTCTGCGCGACCAGGCCGCCCGCATATTCGAACAGGAATTCGCCGGTGCGCTTCTTGTATTCGGCGTTTACCTTCTCGCAGTCGGCGTTCATGTCGTGGTTCCAGTGCGCCACGCCCTGCAGGCCTTCGGCGAGTTTTCCGACATTCTTGTAGAAATCCGGGATGACGAAACCGCCGGAGCCGCCGTTGATCGCGATGTCGAGGCCGACCTGCTTGACGGTGCGCACGATCAGGATCAGGTCGTTGAGATAGGACACCGAGAACAGCGCGTTGGCGCCTGACGATTTGACCTTGTTGATCAGCGGGCTCGCATCGGTGAATCCAGCCGAATAGGGTTCGAACATCACGATCTCGACGCCCTCAGTGGGCGCCAGTTCCTTCAGGCCGTTCGAGGTCGAGGTGCCGAAGGCGGTGTTCTCGAAGATCACCGCGACCTTCGGCTTGTCGCTGACGAGTTTCGACATCTGCAATTGCGCCTGCGCGAATTGCGAGGCGCGGGCGAACGGCGTGAAGGTGTAGGTGCGGCCCTTGTTGAGCTGGTCCGAGCTCGAGCCCGTGATCAGCGGCACCTTGGCGCGTTCGGCGACTTCGCTCGCGATCAGCGTCAGCGCGCTGGCGAAGCAGCCATGGATCGCCGACAATTTGTTGCCGGTGATGAGCCGGTCGGTTTCCGTCCGCGTCACCGTGGTGTCGCTCTGGTTGTCGGAAATGATGAGGTTGAGCTTGGCGCCGCCGAGCGACTTGATGCCGCCGGCCTCATTGACCATCTCGACCGCGAGCTTGGCGGCGGCGACGCAGCCCACCCCGATCTGCGCCATGCTGCCGGTGGTCGGATACAGCGCGCCGATATTGACTGGATCGGCGGCCCAGCCGCGCAGCGGCACCGCACCGAAGGCGCCCGCGGCCAAAATGCCGCCGGTCTTGATGAGGAATTGGCGGCGGTCCTGCCGCTTCGACGAGGCCTGGCTCGCCGCAATCTTGCTGTCGGAATTCTTGCGATGTTTCTTCATGACGTTTCCCCTGCGGTCGCGGCACCGGTCGTCCGCATGTTTGTAGCGATGGTGGCCCCATTTTTTTGCGATGGTAACCCCATTCAAAATTGTTTACAATACAGTTATCAATATTATTATCTTAATTGATAACTTCCACCGCTTGGTGCTCTGCTCGCGCCGGCGGCGTGTTTTTCAAATCGGGGAAATGATGGTCGGAAAATCCGCCAAACCGGCAATAAGTCGAAAGTCGAAGTCCGCCCAGACCCCGACTGCGCGAGAACCGGCAGCCGCCATCATCGCCAAGCGTATCGAGGAGGACATAGTCCTCGGGCGGCGTCAACCGCGCGAGCGCCTGGTCGAGCAGGATCTGTGCGACCTGTTCGACACCCATCGCGGCGACGTCAGGCTGGCATTGTTCGAACTCGAAAAGAAGGGGCTGGTCGAGCGCATTCCCAATCGCGGCGCGATGGTTCGCGGGCTGACGCCGCTTCAGGTGAAGGAAATCTACGCGGTCCGCGAGGAACTGGAGGTGATGGCCGTTCGCATCATTCCGTTTCCGGTTGCATCTCACGATGTCGGGCGGCTGGAGGAATTGCAGCGGCAGCATACCGCGGCGGTGGCTGCGGGCGATCTGCTCACGGTGTTCTACAGCAACCTCAGTTTCCACCGGGTGTTGTACGGCCTCTGCGGCAATGCCTGCCTGATCGAAACCATCGATCTCTTGGCGCAGAAGGTCTACGGCATCCGCTCCTACGCCAGCGCGCCCGAATCGCTCGATCGCGCCCGCCGCGATCACCTCGACATGATCAAGGCGCTACGCGGCTCGCGCCGCGACGAGCTGGTGGCGCTGACGCGGCGCCACCTGAAACCCTCGCCGGAAGCATATATAAAGGACTACGAGCGGCGCTTCGGCAAAGCCGATCTCGCGCTGGCGCAGTAAGCGGCGGTTGGCTATTCGGCGCTGCTCACCAGCTTGATCCGCGGTTCGGCTGCCTCCATCAGGCTGCGATAGGCGGCGAGATAGTCGAGCGCCATGCGGCGCGCGGTGAAGCGCGCCTCGAATTGCTTGCGGATCGCGTGCCTGCTCAAATTCGACAGGCGATCGACGGCCGCGACCGCGCTGGTCTCGTCCTCGACGATGAAGCCGGTGAGGCCGTCGTCGATGATCTCGGCGACCGAGCCGCGATTGTAGGCGATGACGGGCGTGCCGCACGCCATCGCCTCGATCATCACGAGGCCGAACGGCTCCGGCCAGTCGATCGGGACCAGAAGCCCGATAGCGCCGCTCAGGAAAGCCGATTTCTCATGGTCGCCGATCTCTCCGATGTACTCGACCAGAGGGCTGTAGTCGATCAGCGGACGTATGAGTTCATTGTAATAGTCCTGGTCGGCGCGGTCGACCTTGGCCGCGATCTTCAGCGGAATGCCGCAGCGGGTTGCGATCTTGATCGCGCGGTCGACGCCTTTTTCCGGCGCGATGCGGCCGAGCACCGCCAGATATCCGGGCGTGCAAGGCTGCGGCATCAGCAATCGCTCGGGCAGCCCGTGGTGGATGGTGCGCACCCAGTTGGCTTGTGGAACCGGCCGCCGCTGCGCGTTCGAGATCGAAATCACCGGAACCGAGGAGAAGGTCGTGAACACCGGCTGGTGTTCGGGCAGGTCGAGCCTGCCGTGCAGGGTGGTCAGAAAAGGGGTCGGCTGCCGCGAGAACAGCGAGAACGGGTAGTAGTCGAGGTGAAAATGCAGGAAATCGAATTCCTCATCGTCGCATTTTTGCCGCACGCGCTCCAGCATCACCATGTGCAAGGCGTTGGGATCGCGCACCGATCCGTCGAGCCGGAGTGCTTTCGGCCAAGTTGCCTCGAGTTTTGCGGAAGTCCGGGAATCCCCGCTGGCGAACAGCGTCACTTCGTTTCCCAACGCCACCAGTTCCTCGGTCAGCCAGTGCACCACCCGTTCGGTTCCACCATAAAGTTTCGGCGGAACAGCCTCCGTCAGCGGAGCAACCTGCGCGATGCGCATCTCTCAGTCTCCTGTTCGTGATCATGAATGAAGAAAAAGCCCCTTCGTCGAGTTGGCACCGGCATGCCGAGTCGGGAACGTTCTCGCATCTGCGAAGTTCCCTACAGCAGGATTACATCTTTGCATCTCACGGCCTTCCCGATCTCGTCGCCATTCTTCACGTCCTTGCGGCGTCCCATGCCGCAAAATTGTTGCTCCCTCATGGCGTGCAGCGGGAACCGTGAGCGCGCTTCGATCATTCGATAGGCGCGTGGGTATTCCGTTAGGCTCCTTCAGAAGGCGTGCTGCGAACATGGACAACCTTTCAGGATACGCGAACCGCCCGTTTGCATTCGTATTGCGCTATCTGCGTCGGCGTCTGGCCGCCCATATCGTGATTCTGACAGCCGTCGTCGCAGCCGTTGCATGTTCCGTAGGCACTCAATATGGCGTGAAGAATCTGGTCGACGGACTCTCGTCCGGCTCGTCCCATGCGGCCAGCGTCTGGCTGGCACTCATTTTGCTCATGTCGCTGATCACAGCGGATAATTTTCTGTGGCGAATTGCCAGCTGGACCGCGAGTTTCACATTCGTGGGCGTGACCGGCGATCTGCGCCGCGACATGTTCCGCCACCTGACCGGGCATGCGCCGAGCTATTTTTCCGACCGCCTGCCGGGAATGCTGACCAGCCGCATCACCGCGACCTCGAATGCGGTCTATACCGTCGAGAACATGTTTGTCTGGAACGTGCTGCCGCCGTGCATGGCCACGGTTTCCGCGATCGCGCTGATCGGAACCGTCAGCCCGGAGATGGCCGCCGGGATGATCGGGATCGCGGCCATCATGGTGGTGGCGATGTTCCGCATGGCCGCCGCCGGCAAGCCGCTGCATGACGATTTTGCGGACAAGGCTGCCGCGGTCGACGGTGAAATGGTCGACGTGATCAACAACCTGCCGCTGGTGCGGGCCTTCTGCGGGTTCGGCCTCGAGCACGATCGCTTTGACGCAACCGTCGGCCGCGAATTGACGGCGCGCGGACGCAGCCTTCGCTATCTGGAAAAACTGCGGATCATTCACGCGGGCGTTACGGTCGTGCTGACGATCGGCCTGCTCGCCCGGACCATCACGCTTTGGCAGCGCGGCGGCGCTACCACCGGTGACGTCGTGCTGGTCTGCACGCTGGGGCTTACGATCCTCAGCGCCACGCGGGATCTGGCGGTGGCGCTGGTCGACGTCACCCAGCACGTCGCGCGGCTGACGGAGGCGCTCGCCACGCTGCTGCTGCCGCACGAACTGCGCGACCATCCGGAAGCCGAGCCGCTGGTCAAGCGCGGCGCCGCGATCGCCTTCAACAATGTCGCGTTCCGCTACCCCGGCGGAATTCAGGTGTTCGACAGGTTCAGCCTTCGCATTCAACCCGGTCAAAGGGTAGGCCTGGTCGGTCAGTCCGGCGGCGGCAAGTCCAGCCTGTTCGTGCTGCTGCAGCGCTTCTACGACGTCCAGCACGGCAGCATCACGATCGATGGGCAGGATATCGCGAAGGTGACGCAGCAAAGCCTGCGGCAGGCGATCTCCGTGGTGCCGCAGGACATCTCGCTGTTCCAGCGCTCGATCCTGGAAAACATCCGCTACGGCCGTCCGAACGCCAGCGACGATGAGGTGTTGCGCGCGGCGATTGCGGCGCGCTGCGATTTCGTCGAGACGTTGCCCGATGGCCTCGCCACCATGGTCGGCGACCGCGGCGTCAAGCTGTCCGGCGGACAGCGGCAGCGCATCGCGATTGCGCGCGCCTTCCTGAAGGACGCGCCGATCCTGCTGCTGGATGAAGCCACCGCCGCGCTCGACAGCGAATCGGAGGAGGCGATACGCGAAGCGCTCATTCGGCTGATGCGTGGCCGTACGGTGATCGCGATCGCCCACCGCCTGGCAACGCTGCGCAATTTCGACCGGGTGGTGATGCTGAAGGCCGGCAAGGTCATCGAAGATGGCCGGCCCGATCGCCTGATGCAGGGCCAGGGTCCCTACCGCGAACTGGTGACGCAGGAAATGAGCCGGCTCGCCAAACACGCCGCGTGATCCAGCGACTGGTGTTTCAAGTCCCAGTGCGTATATCGAAGGCCGGGGGAGCCGATCGAGGTCACATGGCAGCTGAAGTCTTAACCCAAATCATGACGGTGCGGACCGTCGAGCAGGTTCTGGAATCACCGTTCTATATCCCGATGACCGGGCCCGCGGCGCGGCCACGGCGTTCGCTCAAGCATGACGACACCTTCATCGTACTCGACAGTCACGGCGACATCGGGGCCTCCGCCGGCGGGCCGGACGGCCTGTTCAACGCCGACACCCGCTATCTCGCCCACCTCGAGCTGTTGCTGGATGATGTCCAGCCGCTGCTGCTCGGCTCCAATTTGCGCGACGACAATTCGGGATTGACGGTCGATCTCACCAATCCCGACGTCTATCGCAACGGCCGGATCGTATTGCAAAAGGACATGCTGCATATCGTCCGCACCATTTTCTTGTGGCGCGCAACCGCCTATCAGCGGATCGGTCTGCAGAACCATGGCGAGCGGGCGGCGAGCTTCGACCTGACACTGCTGTTCGACAACGACTTCGCCGACCTGTTCGAGGTGCGCGGCGAAAAGCGGTCGCGCCGGGGTGTCGGCGCCAGCAAGCTGCTGGGGCCGGCCGACGTCCTGCTCGAATACAGGGGTCTCGACGCCAAATCGCGCAGCACGACGCTGCATTTCGACCCATGGCCGACACGACTTGCGGTCAATGCGGCGACCTATCATCTTGAACTGGCGCCGCATCAGATTAGTTCGCTGTTTGTCGCCGCGTCCTGCAACAAGCCGGCCAGCTTCAGGCCGGCGCCGTTCTTCCGCGGACTGCTGGCGCACCGCCGCGAAATGCGGCGCTCGACGGCGGGAGCCGCCAGCATCGAAACCTCGAACAATATTTTCAACGAGGTGCTGTGCCAGTCGATGGCCGACCTCAACATGCTGATGACGGACACGCCGCAGGGGCCGTATCCCTATGCCGGGATTCCCTGGTATTCGACGACCTTCGGCCGCGATGGGATCATCACCGCGCTGCAAATGCTGTGGATCGACCCGCGGGTGGCGCGCGGCGTGCTGCGGCGGCTTGCTTTTTATCAGGCCAAGTCGGTTGACCCGCTCGCCGATGCCGAACCCGGAAAGATCCTTCACGAAATGCGCGGCGGCGAAATGGCCGACCTGCGCGAGGTGCCGTTTGCGCAATATTACGGCAGCGTCGATGCCACGCCGCTGTTCGTGATGCTGGCCGGCCTCTATGTCGAGCGCACCGGCGACGAGGAGACGCTGGCCGAGTTGTGGCCTTCGATCGAGGCGGCGCTGGGCTGGATCGACGGGGCGGGCGATCCCGACCGCGACGGATTCGTCGAGTATCAGCGGGCTTCGGAACAGGGTCTCGCCAATCAGGGCTGGAAGGATTCCTACGACGCGATCTTTCACGCCGACGGCCGGCTGGCCGAAGGCTATATCGCGCTGTCGGAAGTGCAGGGCTATGTCTATGCCGCCAAACGGCTCGCGGCGCGCTGCGCGGCGCGGCTCGGCATGAACGATGTGGCGCGGGAGCTGGACACCGAGGCGCGGCAACTCGCCGAGCGCTTCGAGGATGCCTTCTGGTGCGAGGAACTCGGCACCTATGCGTTGGCGCTCGACGGCGCCAAGCAGCCGTGCCGGGTGAGGTCGTCCAATGCCGGGCAATTGCTGTTCACCGGGATCGTGTGTGAAGATCGCGCCCGCCTGGTCGCCGCCGATCTGATGCGGCCGCATTTTTTCACAGGCTGGGGCATCCGCACCGTGGCGCACGGCGAGGCGCGCTATAATCCGATGTCCTACCACAACGGCTCGATCTGGCCGCACGACAACGCGCTGATCGCGCTCGGGCTTGCCCGCTACGGCCTCAAGCATTCGGTCGCGCAGTTGTTCAAGGCGCTGTTCGACGCCGCCACCTATATGGATCTGCGGCGGCTTCCGGAGTTATTTTGCGGATTCCGTCGCGAGAAGCAGCGCGGGCCCACCCTGTATCCCGTTGCCTGCGCGCCGCAGGCCTGGGCGAGCGCGACGCCGTTCACGCTGCTCGAGGCGGCGCTCGGACTCGAATTTGATGCAGCGCGCGGTGAAATCCGGCTGCGCAATCCGCGCCTGCCGGCGTTTCTCAACGAAGTGGTGCTGCGTGAACTGCGATTGGGATCCTCAAGCGTCGATCTTCGCGTGAGCCGACATGGCGACGAGGTGGCGCTGGAGGTCTTGCGCACGCGCGGCCGGATCCAGGTGTCGATCGTGCTGGCGAATTGAGGACGGCGCTTAACCGGGGAGGCCGCATGCGCGCAAGACTTTTGTCGATCATCGTGGCGTCCGCGCTGCCAGCGATCGCGACTGCAACATCGTGGGCGCAGGATAATGTCACGCCGCCGGCTCAGCCGCCATCGACGACCACCCCGCCGGCGCCAAAAGAACCGGCGCCGCCGCCTTCCGTCACCATCATCGGTGCAAGGGACGCGCACGGCGTGCTTGGCCGCGATGTGCGCAGTCCGGCCGATGAAGACATGGGACACATCGTCGACGTGATCGTCGACCGCAGCGGCAAGGTGCGCGCGGCGGTGATCGATTTCGGCGGCTTTCTCGGCGTCGGCAGCCGCAAGATCGTGGTCGACTGGAATGCGCTGCGCTTCGGCGGCGTCAACGACAAGAGTGACAGCATCACGCTCGAATTGACCAAGGATCAGGTGAGGGCGGCGCCCGAATACAAGGAAGATCAGCCGATCGTGGTGCTCGGCGCCTCCGGCATCCTGCAGCCATTCAATCCCTGACTTCAGGAGAAGCAAGCTGTTGGTGCGCCCGCCCAGACCCTCGACCGACTCTGTTCATGTCCGCCGGGCGGGCGGCGCCGATGGCGATCCGCGACCGCCCCGGGAAGACGGATTGCACGAACGGGCCTCGCCCGAGAGCCTGCGCGGTCTCGACTGGTTCATCTTTTTCCTCGCCGACGTGCAGACCGGATTTGGCCCCTTCATCGCGGTCTACCTGACCACCCAGAAATGGACGCAGGGCCAGATCGGTCTTGTGCTGTCGATCGGCGGGATCGTGGGGCTGATCGGGCAGATGCCCGGCGGCGCGATTGTCGATGCGGCGCGCTCCGAGCGCCTGGTGGCGGGCTTTGCGGTGGCGGCGATCGGTATTAGCGCACTTGCCTACGCGGCCTGGCCGATCTTTCCCGTGGTCGTGGCGGCTGCGACGCTGCACGCGGCCGCCAGTTGCGTGCTTGGCCCGGCCATCGCCGCGATCAGTCTTGGTCTGGTCGGGCCGCTTGCGATGGGTGAACGGCTGGGGCGCAACGCCCGCTACGCTTCGCTCGGCAACGGCGTCGCGGCAGCCGTGATGGGGACGGCGGGCTACCTGTTGTCGAGCCGTTCGGTGTTCCTCGTCACCTTCATCCTGGCGGTTCCGACCCTGCTGGCGCTGGCGCGTATCCGCGAAAGTGAAATCGACGTGGCGCAGGCGCACGGCGCCGTGCCGCGCGAGGTGCCCGATGCCAATGCGACGAGCGTCCTCAGCCTCGTGCGGCAGCCTCCCTTGCTGATTTTTGCTGCCGCCGTGCTGCTGCTGCAGCTCGCCAACGCGGCGATGCTTCCGCTGATGGCGGGCGTGGTCACGACCCGTTCTAGCCAGTGGGCGCCGGTGCTGATCGCCGCCTGCATCATCGTGCCGCAGGCCATCGTTGCGCTGACCTCTCCTTCGGTCGGACGCAAGGCCCAGCAATGGGGCCGGCGGCCGCTGCTGCTGCTGGGCTTTGGCGCGCTCGCTATCCGCGGCGTGCTGTTTGCAACCGTGAGCGATCCCTATTTGCTGGTGGGTGTCCAGGTATTCGACGGCGTCACCGCGGCCGTCTTCAGTGTCATGATACCCTTGATCGTGGCCGACGTGGCGTTCGGAAGCGGTCACTTCAATCTGGCGCAGGGAATTGTCGGTACGGCCACCGGCATCGGCGCCTCTCTCAGCACGGTGCTGGCCGGCACCGTCAGCGACAGGTTCGGCAGCAGCGTCGCCTTCACCGGACTTGCAGCCGTCGCCGCGGTTGGCCTTGCCATGATCTGGCTTGTGATGCCGGAGACGCGCCGCGGCGTGCCCTGATCGGACGGCGCGATCGGGCCATTTCGCCTAGGACGACAACGCCTTCCGGTACAGCGCGCCGTACAGCGCGGCCGAAACGTCCCAGCTGAACGACCGTGCCATCGCGCTGCGGCGCATGGAGTCGAGGCGATCCTTGGTCTTGAAGGCGGCGAAGGCGCGACGGACGCCGCCGAGAAAGGATTCGGTCGAGGGACGGTCGAACAAAAATCCGGTCTCGCCGTCGGTGATGGTTTCCGCCAATCCCCCGGTCTGGTGGCCGATCGGCAGCGATCCGAATTTCTGGGCGTACATCTGGCTCAGGCCGCAGGGCTCGAAGCGCGACGGCATCAGCGTGAAATCGCTGCCGGCAAAAATCCGCCGCGCCTGGCCGTCGTTGAAACCGATCGCGACCCCGATCGCATCGGGCCTGCGGCGATGCGCATCGACCAGCGCCTGCTCGATCTCGGGCTCGCCCGAGCCGGTGACGATGATCTGCCCGCCGGTCTCGATGATCTCGTCGGCCGCCGACAGCACGAGATCGACGCCCTTCTGGTGAACCAGCCGGGCGACGAGACCGAAGATCGGGCCGCGCGACAGCGCCAGGCCGAATTGCTGGCGGACGTAATCCGAATTGGCCTGCTTGCCCTCCCAGTCGCCCGCGCCGAACGGCTGGGCTAGTTGCGCGCAGACCCGCGGATCCCAGGTTTCGTCGATGCCGTTGAGGATTCCCGTCAATTGCTCGGCGTCGGAGCGGCGACGCAGCAGGCCCTCGAGCCCGCAGCCGAGCTCGGGCGTGGTGATCTCCCTGGCATAGGTCTCGCTGACGGTGGTCAGGTGCGAGGCGTAGATCAGGCCGCCCTTGAGGAAGGACAGCTTGTCGTAGAATTCGAGCCCGTCGATGTGGAAGGAATCCTCGGGCGCTCCGATCCGGCGCAGGGAATCCCGGGGGAATAAGCCCTGATAGGCGAGGTTGTGGATGGTCAGGATGCTCGGGATGTTGACCGCGTTCCAGGCCAGATACGCCGGCACCAGCGCGGCCTGCCAGTCATTGGCGTGAACCAGATCGGCTGCCCAATTCTTGTCCAGACCGCCTGCCGCGAGCTGGGCAGCGACCGAGGCGAGCCGTCCAAAACGTACATCATTGTCCGGCCAGTCGCGGCCCGAGGCATCGCCATAGGGGTTGCCGGGCCGGTCGTAAAGCTGCGGGCATAATACGACGTATACAGGCAAGCCATCCCGGGTTGACGCCAGTCCAAGCGAGCAGGCCGGCATTTGCGCCAGCGGCGGACACCGGCCAACGATTTGAATATGCGTGAGTTGTTCGATGACGTCGCGATAGCCCGGCAGCAGCACCCTGACGTCGCTCCAGAGCCGAAGGGCCCGGGGGAGGGCCGCCGAGACGGCCGCAAGGCCGCCCACCCGGACGAAGTCGTCCATCTCGGTCGTGACGAACAAAACTCTCAAATAAACCCCTCTTCCCACCCTTGCTTACGCCAATCATGCAAGAATGGTTCCAAATCTTACGGGTCAAATAGGGCGCCAGCCAGCGATCGCCAAGATCCGTTGCGAGGGAATCGCTTCCCCGGCCGAGCCGCGCAATCTAGGGTCATGTCGCCGCCCCGGAGACGGGGCCGAAGGGAGTCTGGGATGACGATGGAAGACAAGGATGAGGGCCATAAGACGAAGTGCTTCCATGGCCTTCGGGTCATCGATTTTTCGACCACGATCGCCGGCCCGCATTGCGCGCGCATGCTGGCGGACATGGGCGCGGAGGTGATCAAGGTCGAGACGGCCGAAGGGGAGACGATGCGTACCCGTCCCCCCGTCCGCAGCGGCTGCTCAACCACCTTCGGCCAGCTCAATGTCGGCAAGAAGAGCCTCGTGCTCGACCTGAAATCCGCTGACGCGATCGAAATCATTCGCCGGCTGGTCGCGACCGCCGATATTCTGGTCGAGAATTTTCGTCCCGGTGTGATGCGGCGGCTCAAGCTCGACTATGGCTCGCTGCGCGAGCTCAATCCGAAGCTGATCTATTGCTCGATCTCCGGCTACGGCCAGACCGGTCCGTCGGCCGAACTGGCGGCCTACGCGCCGGTAATCCACGCCGCTTCCGGCTACGATATGGCGCATCTCGCCTACCAGCCCGGGCGATCGCGACCGGACTATTGCGGCATCTATCACGCCGACGTTCTCACCGGCGTCTATGCGTTCGGCGCGATTTCGGCGGCGCTGTACCGGCGTCACGACACAAAGCGAGGCCAGCACATCGACGTCTCGATGCTGGAATCGATGCTGAGCCTGACCTTGAACGAATTGCAGTGGTCGCAATTTCCGGTCAAGCAGACCCAGCGGCCGATGTTCGGCCCGCTCGCAACCGCGGACGGATATGTCATGCTGGCGGTCGCCAGCGAGAAAACCTTCCTGGGGCTGATCAAGGCGATCGGCCATCCCGAGTGGGTCGCCGATCCCAGATTCCTGAAATATGCCGACCGCCGCGAGCATTGGGGAGACTTGATGGACGGCGTCGAGAGCTGGTCGAAAACGCTCACGACCGAAACGTGCCTCGCCGAATTGAACGCCGCCGGCGTCCCCTGTTCGGCCTATCGCACGGTTGCCGAAGCCCTGCGCGATCCGCAGCTTGTCCATCGCGGCGCATTGACGGAGGTGGAGGATGGCGGCGGCACGTTCAAGGTGTTGAACCTGCCGTTCCGCATGTCGGAAGCCACCGTCTCCGCGGGAAAGCGGATCTCGACGCTCGGCGAGCACACGGTAGCGCTCTTGAAGGAGGCCGGGCTTTCCCAGCATGAAATCGCGGCTTTCTCCGGCAAGCCGCTGCTGGCTGAGCTGGGCTGAAGGCCGCGCATATTCAACGAAAGCATGAGGTCTGCCGCTTTTCATCCGCGATCCACTTGCGGCCTTGCCGGGGCCTGCGATTCCAGCCAATCTCGGATGCACACAACAACGATCCGGAACGAGCGGACGGCAGGCACCCTGGAGAGAGCACCCATGAAGGCGGTATTGCGCGTGCGCGCCATTGCGCGAATTTTCCTCACCACGGTATTTGGTGTTGCCTTGTCGATCGGCGCCGCCAGCGCGCAAAAACAGGGCGGCAGCATCACCGTCGGCCTCGAACTCGACATTCCCGGTTTCGATCCGCTGAAGGTAGGCGTCTTCGATACCTCGGCGGAAACCGCGGCCGCCGCGATTTTCGATACGCTCACCACGCTCGACGACAAGGGCGAGGCGGCGCCGAAGCTCGCGCTGTCCTGGACCCATTCGGACGATTTCAAGACCTGGACCTTCAAATTGCGGCCCGGCGTCAAATTCCACGACGGCACGCCGTTCAACGCCGAAGCGGTGAAGGAAAATTTCGACCGGCAGAAGGACCCGGCCAACAAATGCCGCTGCGCCTTCTACATTTCCGGAACCCACGATGTGCAGGCGCCGGACGAACTGACGGTGGTCTACAATCTGAACGATCCGTCGGTGAACCTGCCGGCGATCCTGACGCTGCAGAGCTCCAACAATGTGATCCAGTCGCCGACGGCGTGGAAGACCAAGGGCGACGACTACAACCGCAATCCCGTCGGGACCGGACCCTACATCCTGAAATCGTGGACCGCGGGCGACCGCATGGTGCTCGAACGCAATCCCGACTACTGGAACAAGGGCCATCCCCATCTCGACCGCATCGTTCTGAAACCGCTGCCGGATGCGCAGTCGCGCTTCGCCAGCCTGCAATCGGGCGAGGCCGACATCGTCTGGGATGACGAGGCCGACGCGGACAACATCCAGAAGGCCCAGAAGGACCCGAAGCTGACCGTGCATGCTTATGCCGGTTCGGGCGCCGCGGTTAACGCCATCAATACCAAGGACGCGCCTCTTGACGACGTGCGCGTTCGGCAGGCGCTGGTGATGGCGATTGACCGCAAGAAATGGTCGGAGGCCGTCACCAATGGTCTTGCGAGGCCCGCGACCAATCCTTATGGCGACGGTTCCTGGGTGAAATGCAAGGACGATGGTGCCTTGCCTTACGACGTCGAGAAGGCGAAGGCGTTGATCAAGGATTATGGCAAGCCGGTCGAATTCAAAATGATCGTTACCGCGACGCCGCGCGGCCGGGCCAACGGGCAAGTGCTCCAGCAGTTCTGGAAGAAGATCGGTGCGCAGATGGAAATCGAGCAGATCGATCAGGCCAGCTTTCCCCCGCGCGCTTTCATGCGCCAGTTCCAGATCATCGGCTGGCGCATCGTCGATCTCGCCGATCCCGATCCGCAGATGTACGCCAACTTCCACACCGGCAGCCCGGTGGCACTCGCCAATTATTCCAATCCCGAACTCGATCACCTGCTGGAGCATGCGCGCACGACCGCCGACGTCGCCAGCCGCACCGAGGATTATTGCGCGATCAGCCGGCTCATCAACAAGGAGGCGATCTGGTTCTGGAGCTTCCAGAATACCTATTACGCCGTCTCGAGCGCCAAGCTGAAGGGCCTGCCCAAGATGTATGGCGGGGTGATCGACGTGTCCGACGCCTGGGTGGAATAGCCGCAGATGCTGAGCTTCATCGCGCGAAGGCTCCTCTATCTGTTGCCGGTTCTGCTCGCGGTATCGCTGCTGACCTTCCTGATCGCTTCGCTGCTGCCGGGTGATCTCGCCTACGTGATCCTGGGCGATCAGGCGACGCCGGAGAAAGTCGCGGCCTTGCGCCATGACATGGGGCTCGACGAGCCGGTCTGGTGGCGATACCTGAGCTGGCTCGGCCATGTGCTTGAGGGCGACTTCGGCCGCTCGTTCCGTACCGGACAGACCGTGCTGCAGGCGGTCGGCGAGCGGTTGCCGGTATCGTTCGAACTGATGTTCTTCGCCGAAATCGCGGGGCTCGCCATCGGCGTTCCCGTCGCCATCGCCTGCGCGGTCAGAAGCGGCGGCGCCTTCGACCGCTTCATGACCGGCAGCGCCTTCGGCATGCTGTCGGTGCCGACCTTTCTGTCCGCGATCCTCCTGATCTACCTGTTCGCGGTCGAACTGCGCTGGCTGCCCGCGACCGGCTACGTGCCGTTCGGCGAGGACCCGATGGCGAATCTGCGTTTCATGGTGCTTCCCGCGCTGACGCTGGCGCTGGCGGAATGGCCGGGGATCATGCGGGTGCTGCGTTCCGACATGATCGCGACCCTGCAGGAGGACTACATCGCGCTGGCCAAGGCCAAGGGCCTGAAGGCCTCGCGCATCCTGTTCGTGCATGCCCTGAAACCGTCGTCGCTGACGTTGATTACGATCACCGGCATCAATATCGGCCGCCTGATCGGAGGCGCTGTCATCGTCGAGACCATCTTCGCGCTGCCGGGGATCGGCCGGCTCTTGGTCGGCGCCATCTACACCCGCGACCTCATCATCCTGCAGGGCGTGGTGCTGGTCGTGGCCGGCGGCTTCGTGCTGATGAATTTCGTCGTCGACATGCTCTATGCCGTCCTCGATCCCAGGATCCGTCATGGCCACGCTTGAACTCGTGATCGATGAGGATGTCGCCAGCGGCCCCGTGACGCGGACGCGCCGGCTGGGGCCGCTGTTCTGGGCGGCGGTCGGCTGGACGATTTTCATCCTGGCCGCCGCCGCTTCGGCCGGCCTGTTGCCGCTGCCGAGCCCAACCGACATGGACATGCTGGAGCGGCGCGCGGCGCCGTCCGTGCTGCACTGGCTCGGCACCGATGGCCTTGGGCGGGACGAACTGGCGCGGCTGATCTTCGGCGCGCGGGTATCGCTGACGGTCGGGCTCTGCGGGCCGGTCATCGGGCTCACCATCGGCGGCGCGCTCGGCATGCTGTCCGGCTATTTCCGCGGCCGCTTTGAATCCCTTGTCGTCGGCAGCATGGACGTGCTGCTCGCCTTTCCGCCCCTGATCCTGGCGCTGGCGGTGACCGCCTATCTCGGGCAATCATTGTTGAACCTCACCTGCATTCTCGGCGTGCTCGGCATTCCCGCCTTCATGCGGGTGGCGCGCGCCGCGACCCTGACGCTGGCGCGGCGCGAATTCGTGATCGCGGCCCAGGCGCTCGGGGCGACGCATGCGCGCATCCTGCTGCGCGAGCTATTGCCCAACGTGTTGCTGCCGCTGCTCGCCTTCTTCCTGCTCGGCGTCGCCGTCACCATCGTCGCCGAAGGCGCGCTGTCCTTCCTCGGCCTCGGCGTGCCGCCGCCGATTTCGAGCTGGGGCAGCATGATCGGGGAAGGGCGCGAGAGCCTGGAGATCGCGCCACGGCTCGCCTTCATGCCCGCGATCGCGATGTTCCTGACCGTGCTGTCCTTCAACCTGATCGGCGACACGCTGCGGGCGCTGACCGATCCGCGCCAGGGCGCGCTGTGAGCGAGCCGGTCCTGCTTTCGCTGGAGGACGTCGCGGTCGACCTGCCGACCCCGCGCGGCAATCTGCGTGCGGTGGATCGGGTCGACCTCACCATCGGCGCCGGCCGCACGCTCGGCATCGTCGGCGAATCCGGTTGCGGCAAGACCATGCTGTCGCGGTCGATCCTGCAATTGCTGCCGAAGAAGGCGAAACTCTCCGGCCGGGTGATATTCGACGGGCAGGATCTGGCGCGGCTCGATCCCGAACGGCTTCGCAAGCTGCGCGGGAAATCGCTCGCGGTGGTGTTCCAGGACCCGATGACCTCGCTCAATCCGGTGCTGACCATCGGCACGCAATTGATCGAGACGCTGCAGGAGCACCTCGAACTCGACGGTCAGGCAGCGCGAATCCGCAGCGCGGAATTGCTGGCCGCGGTGGGCATTCCCGCAGCCGAGCAGCGGCTCGCGCAATATCCGCACCAGCTCTCCGGCGGCATGCGGCAGCGGGTGGCGATTGCGATTGCGCTGTCGTGCGAGCCGAAACTCTTGATCGCCGACGAGCCGACCACCGCGCTCGACGTCACCATCCAGGCGCAAATTCTCGATCTGTTGGCGCGCGAGCAGCGCCGCCGCCACATGGCGATGATCCTGATCACCCACGACCTCGGCGTGGTCGCCGGCCGCACCGACGAAGTCGCGGTGATGTATGCCGGCCGCGTCGTCGAACGGGCGCCGACGCCTCGGCTGTTCAAGAACATGCACATGCCCTACACGGAGGCGCTGCTGGCGGCGATCCCGAAAATCGACGCCGCCCCGCACACGCCCTTGCCGGCGATCTCGGGGCGGCCGCCCGATCCGACCCGGCCGATCCCGGGCTGCTCGTTCTCGCCGCGCTGCCATTATGCCTCCTCGCTCTGTCATCGCGAAAAACCTCTGCTTGGCACGGCGGAATCGCCGGACCACCAGTTCGCCTGCTTCCATCCGATTTCGCTCGCTGCCGGCATCGAGGCATGATGGACGCCGAACGATCCGCAGGCCGCGCGCCGCTGCTTGAGGTCCAAAACCTCGTCGTCGAATATTCCGTCGGCGGCCGGACCATCCATGCGGTGTCCGGCGTCAGCCTGGAAGTCGAGCGGGGCGAGACGCTCGGCCTGGTCGGCGAGTCCGGTTGCGGCAAGTCGACGCTTGGCCGCGCGGTGCTGCAGCTGCGGCGGCCTCAATCGGGGCGGGTGCTGTTCGACGGCCAGGACCTCACGGCGATGCAGGGCGAGGCCTTGCGAAAAATGCGCCGGCGCGTGCAGCTGATCTTCCAGGACCCGATCGCCTCGCTCAATCCGCGGCGGCGGATCGGCGACATCATCGCCGAGCCGCTGGTGATCGCCGGCGTCAAGGACCAGAAGCGGCGCGAGCAGCTTGTCCATGAGGTGCTGAGCGCGGTCGGTCTCGATCCCCAGCTGGTGGCCGGGCGGCTGCCGCATGAATTCTCCGGCGGACAATGCCAGCGCATCTGCATTGCGCGCGCGCTGGTGCTCAATCCGGAATTCATCGTCTGCGACGAACCGGTCTCCGCGCTCGACGTATCGATCCGCGCGCAAATCCTCAACCTGCTGGAGGACATGAAGGCGCGCTTCGGCCTGACGCTGTTGTTCATCGCCCACGATCTCGCCGTGGTAAAGGCGGTGAGCGATCGCGTCGCCGTGATGTATTTGGGAAGGCTGTGCGAGGTCGGACCTTCCGAGCAGCTGTTTGCGCATCCTGCGCATCCCTATACCGCGCTCCTGATCGAGGCGATCCCGGTGCCCGATCCGGACGTGCGGCCGGCCGAAAGTGTCGCGGTCGGCGAGCCGCCGTCGCCGATGGCGCCGCCCTCGGGCTGCCGTTTCCGCACCCGCTGCCCCCGCGCGGACCAGCGTTGCAGCGAAGAAATGCCGGAATTGCGCGAGGTCGGGCCGCAACAATTCGCCGCCTGCCATCATCCATTGATCGGAGCCGGCTAACCCTCTAACAACGGCGCGGGATTGCACGGTAGTATCCGCCCAACAGCAAAAACGATCGGGAGCGAAGCGATGAAGAGTTTCAAGGTCACCGATTTCAACGCGCCTCTGCAGGAAGTAGACGAGCCGACGCCGCGGCCACAAGGGACACAGGTCTTGCTCAAGGTGAAGGCGGCCGGCGTCTGCCACAGCGACCTGCACATCTGGGAAGGCGGCTACGAACTCGGCCACGGCCGCAAGCCGCTGTCCCTGAAGGATCGTGGCGTGTCGCTGCCGCGCACCATGGGCCATGAGAGCGCGGGCGAGGTGGTGGCATTCGGGCCCGACGTCAAGGACGCCGACAAGGGTGGCCTCAAGGTCGGCGACGTTGTGCTGGTCTATCCCTGGCTCGGCTGCGGCAAATGCGCGACCTGCCTTGGCGGCGACGAGAACATGTGCATCGTGAAACCGAATGCGCTCGGCGTCTATTGCGACGGCGGCTATGCCGACCACATGACGGTGCCGCATCCGAAATACCTGCTCAACCTGAAAGGCCTCGATCCGGTCACCGCCGCACCCTACGCCTGCTCCGGTGTCACCACCTACAGCGCGCTGAAGAAGGTGGAAGCCGATTTCAACACGCCGATCGTGATCTTTGGGGCCGGCGGCCTCGGCCTGATGGCGCTGTCGCTGCTCAACGCGATGGGCGGCAAGGGCGCCATCGTCGTCGACATCGATGCCAGGAAGCGCGAGGCCGCCGAAAAAGCAGGCGCGCTCGCGACCGTCGACGGCGCCGCGCCGGACGCGCTGGAGCAGCTCGCGCAAAAGGCCGGCGGGCCGATCCGGGCGGTGATCGATCTCGTCGGCAATCCCAAGACCACGCAGCTCGGCTTCGACTGCCTGACCAAGGGCGGCAAGCTCGTGATCGTCGGCCTGTTCGGCGGCGGCGCGACCTGGGCGCTGCCGCTGATCCCGATCAAGGCGATCACCATCCAGGGCAGCTATGTCGGAAACTTGCGCGAAACGCAGGAACTGCTCGATCTGGTGCGCGCCAAGAAGATCACGCCGATCCCGGTGACGCCGATGCCACTTAACAAGGCCAACGAGGCACTGGTCGATTTGCAGAAGGGCCGGCTGGTCGGCCGCGCGGTGCTGACGCCGTAGGTCTAGCATTTTCGTCATGGCCGGGCTTGACCCGGCCATCCACGTCTTTCTTGCTGATAGGCCGTCAAGACGTGGATGCCCGGGACAAGCCCGGGCATGACGAGTCCTAAGAAACAAGGAAATACGCCCATGTCCGCCAACAACTCGCTCCACATCGCAGTCCTTGCCGGCGACGGGATCGGCCCCGAGGTGATGGCGCCGGCGCTTGAAGTGCTGCGCAAGGTTGAGGCGACCACCGACCTGAAGTTCCGCTTCACCGAGGCGCCGGCCGGGGCCAACCATTATCGCGAGACCGGCAAGTCGATGCCGGAGTCGACCGTGCGGCTGTGCGAGGAGGCCGATGCGATCCTGCTCGGCGCCTGCGGGCTGCCGTCGGTGCGCTATCCCGACAACACCGAGATCATGCCGCAGGTCGAACTGCGCTTTCATTTCGATCTCTATGCCGGCGTGCGGCCGGCGCGGCTGATCCCGGGCGTGCCGAGCCCGATCGTCGGCGCGGATGCGCGCGGCATCGATCTCGTGGTGATCCGCGAGTCGACCGAGGGCCTGTTCGCCTCGATGGGCAAGGGTGTCGTCACCGACAGCGAGGCGCGCGAGACATTGGTCATTACGCGGAAAACCTCGGAGCGACTGTTCGAGTTTTCCTTCAAGTTGGCCGAACGCCGCAAAGCGCGCGGCCGGCCGGGCGCGTTGACCTGCGTCGACAAGGCCAATGTGTTCAAGGCCTTCGCTTTCTTTCGCGAGATGTTCGACGAGGCGGCTCAACGTCATCCGGAAGTGAAGGCCGACCGGCTATATGTCGACGCCTGCTCGGCGCTGCTGGTCAAGCGGCCCTGGGATTTCGACGTCATGGTGATGGAGAACATGTTCGGCGACATCCTCTCCGACATGACCGCGGGCCTGATCGGCGGCATGGGCATGGCGCCCTCGGCCGACATCGGCGACACCCATGCGGTGTTCCAGCCCTGCCACGGCACCGCGCCGGACATCATGGGGCAGGGCAAGGCCAATCCGACCGGCATGATCCTGTCGGCGGCGATGATGCTGGACTGGCTCGCCGACAAGTTCGACCTCGAGCAGGCGGCGGAAGCCGGTGAACGCATCGAACGCGCGGTCGACAAGGTGTATGCGGGTGGAATCAAGCCGATGGAATTCGGCGGCAGCAACGGCACGGCGGATATCGCAAGAGCGGTGCTGGCGGCGTTGTAGGCTCTCAGCGTCGTAGCGGCGTGTAGGGTGGGCAAAGCGAAGCGTGCCCACCATTTTCGTCTACGCTGACATGGTGGGCACGGCGCAAGGGCGCCTTTGCCCACCCTACGGATTTCAAATGTCAAACAGGTACACCGTCATTGCGAGCGCAAGCGAAGCAATCCATGGAGCAACAAAAAGAAAGATGGATTGCTTCGCTGCGCTCGCAATGACGTTGAGACACACTTCCGCGATCTCGCCGCATGCATTTTTGCGCGAGGTATACTTTTATCTCTCGCGATGCGCAACCGGCGCTCTCGTTCCTGATGGACGAACGGCGGAGACTCCGCCATCGCCTCAAATCACCCGCGCCGCTTTCAGTTTGGCGATCTCGTCCGGCCCATAGCCGAGCGATCCCAGGATTTCGTCATTGTGTTCGCCGAGGTCGGGCGTCGCGGTTCTGATCGCGCGGTCGAAACCCGTGATTTCGCAGGGCTGCGCCACCAGATCGATTTCGCCGAGGCGGGGATGGGTGACGGAGCGCCTAAGGCGCAGCGCCTCGACCTGCGGATCGGCAAAAGCCTGCTGGATGTCGTAGACCGGCCCGCAGGGCAGGCCGGCGGCGACGATCAGCTCGAACCATTCGCTTGTGGTCTTCGCGTGCAAGGCGCTGGCGATCTCCTCGTTCATCGCGCCCTTGTTTTGCCGTCGCATCGCAGTGGAGGCAAAGCGCGGATCGGTCGCCATGCTCGCGCGGTCGATCAGGGCGCAGAATTTCGCAAAGTTCTTGTTGCTGGTGGCGGCGATGTTGATGAAGCCGTCGGCGGTCGGGAACGTCCCCATCGGCGCGTTGGTCGGATGGTTGTTGCCCTCCTGCGGCGGGATTTTCTTGTCCATGGTCCAGCGCGTCGCCTGGAAGTCCAGTAGCGTCAGGCCGGCCTCGATCAGCGAGGTCTGCACCCAGCGGCCCTGGCCCGAGACCTCGCGGTCGAGCAGGGCGACCAGCACGCCCTGCGCCAGGAAGGCGCCGGCCATGATGTCGGTGACGGCGACGCCGACGCGGACCGGGCCCTGGCCCGGAATGCCCGTCACCGACATGATGCCGCTCATGCCCTGCGCGATCTGGTCGATCGAGGGCCTTGAGGTGTAGGGACCGTACTGGCCAAAACCGGAAATGCTGCCATAGACGATGCGCGGATTGCGCTTCCTCACCGATTCATAATCGACGCCGAGCCGTTTGACGACGCCGGGCCGCATGTTCTCGACCACGACGTCGGCCTGTTCGGCGAGCCGCATCAGGATTTCGCGGCCCTCATCGGATTTCAGGTTCAGCGTGATGGCGCGCTTGTTGCGATGCAGGTTTTGGAAGTCCGAGCCGTCGCGCCGGCCGATCAATTCCTCGGCCTCGTCGTCGCCCGGCGGCGGCTCGACCCGGATCACCTCGGCGCCCCAGTCGGCCAGCGTGCGGACGCAGGACGGACCGGCACGCGCGAGCGTCAGGTCGATGACCTTGAAGCGCGCCAGCGGCAGCGGCGAGGCTTGGGCTTGCGGCATGGCAGTGCCGGGCGTGTTGACGGGTTTGTGCATGTTGATCGTTCTCCGTTATCATTCCAGGATGGCCCGAAGGACCAGACCCGGAATCTCGAGATTCCGGGTTCGCGCTATCGCGCGCCCCGGAATGACGATGGTGTTCTACTTTCCCGTGAATCTCGGTTTGCGCTTTTCCATGAACGCGCGCCGGCCCTCGCGAAAATCCTCGCTGTCCATGCACGCCGTGCCGATGGCCTTGATCGCGTCCATGTCGCGCTGGCTTTCGTCCTTCAGCACCTGCTTGATGGTGATCTTGGCGGCCTGGATCGCAAGCGGCGCGTTGCCGGAGATGGTGCGGGCGATCTCCATCGTCGCGTCCCACAATTCCGCATCCGGCAGCATGCGATCGACGAGGCCGATGCGCTGCGCTTCCGCGGCATCGATCCGCATGCCCGTATACATCAGCAGCCGCGCCCAGGACGGGCCGACCAGCGAGACCAGGTTTTTGAGGCCGTCATAGCCATAGGCGATGCCGAGTTTGGCGGCGGGAATGCCGAACTGGCTGTTGTCGGAAACGATGCGGATGTCCGCCATCATCGCGACCTGCATGCCGCCGCCGAGGCAGAAGCCGCGGATCGAGGCGATCACAGGCTTCGGATAGTCGGCCAATAGCGCGCGCTGCGCCGCGCTCTTCTTGGCGTATTCTTCCGAGGCTTCGGCGTTGTGGCGGTTCTTCTCGAACTGGCTGATGTCGGCACCCGATACGAACGCCTTGTCGCCGGTGCCCGTCAGGATCACCACGCGCACCTCGGGGTCGTCGCGCAACTCGACCAGCGCGTGGCCGAGGCCCTCCCACATGTCGAGCGACATGGCGTTGCGCTTCTCGGGGTTATTGAAGGTGACGACGCCGACGCCCTCGGTGACGCTTTGCAGGATCTTGCCGTCGGCGAAGGATTTTTCTGATTTCTTGGGGACGTCCAGCATGGCAGGCGACTTTCGGTTGTGAGTTTTGATCATTGAAGCATTGGTTCGCTGCTTCGGCAACGGAGGCGCACTCCCTCTCCCGCGCTTGCGGGGGAGGGCGGGGTGGGGGTGCCCGCAGCAAGCGCCGGCGCGAGCGGAGACATTCCCCCACCCGGATCGCATCTTTGATGCGATCCGACCTCCCCCGCAAGCGGGAGAGGTGCGGCGGAGCAAGTTGAGGCGTCACGATTCCAATTCACGAATCCAGGAACGGGCCGATCTTCGCTTTCGCGAACGCCGGCCGGGCCTGGATGCTAGCCCACCAGTGGCTCACGCGGGGATGTTTGTTTGCCGTGACCTCATGCGGGGCGATCTCCTCGTCGATGCGCTTGACGAAGGGGACGGCCGCGATATCGGCGATCGAGTAGGCCTTGCCGACCAGCCAGCCCGCTGGTTTCAGCGCTTCCTCCATTCGGTCGAGCAGTTGCGCCACCAGTTTTCCCCGCGCCGCCTCGCGTTCTTCCTCGGTGTAGGGCTTGCGCGCCACCCGCAGCCACGCTTCCTGGCGCTCCTTGCTCGGGATCTTCTTCACCCGTTCGGCCAGTTCCTCATCGCTCCATTGCTCGGCGGTCTTTTGCAGATGGTGGCGCCAGTTGAAGATGATGAGATTGCCGATCAGCCCGTCGATATGCCTGATCCAGTTGCGCATCTCCGCGCGCTCGTAAGGCGAGGCCGGGCGGAGCGGCGGGTCGGGAAAACTCTCATCGAGATATTCGCAGATCGTGCCGCTCTCGTGCAGCGGCTTGCCGTCATGGATCAGGGTCGGGATCACGCCGAGCGGATTGATCGCCAGGTATTCCGGCGAATGATGTTCCATCTTTTCCAGGTCGACGTGGTGGCCCTCGTAATCGAGGCCCTTTTCGGCAAGGCAGAGCCGGACGCGTCGCGAAGCGCTCGAGCGCCAGGCGTGGTGAAGGATCATCATGAGGTTTCCCCGTGTTTTTTGGGAGTGAAGCATTGCCGGGGTGTCTCGGCAATGGCGGTGCGCTCATGGCCGCTTGCGCCGCTCTGCTCCCTCTCCCGCTCTTCGCGGGGGAGGGTTGGGGTGGGGGTGCCCGACCAATCCGCCGGCGCCAGCGGAGAGGATTCCCTCACCCGGATCGCATCTTCGATGCGATCCGACCTCCCCCGCAAGCGGGGGAGGTGGAAGAAGTCACTGCGCCAGATGGGCCGTGAGCGGATGACCGGCGGCCTGGTTGAAAAACGCGGCTTCTTCGGCGGTGGCTTCCAGCAATTGCTCGTCCTGGTCGTAGATGTCGTTGCGGAACTGGATGGTCTGGTCTTTGGTCATCCATGCCGTCAGATAGACCCAGGCCACCGGAACTTTCCGAGGCAGCGCGATCTCCTCGCGTTGGCCGGTTGAGATCGCGGCATCAATCGCGGCGCGATTCCATTTCGGCATCTCCTCGGACAATAGCCAGGCGGCGAGGTCGCGGACATTGTCGACCCGCGAGCAGCCATGCGAATCGAAGCGGTAGTCGTCGCTGAACAGATTGTGCTGGTTGGTGTCGTGCATGTAGACCGAATAGGGATTCGGCATGTCGATCTTGACGGCGCCGAGCGCATTCCAGCTGCCGTTCTGCTGCCGCACCGTGAAATTCGGCGTGCGCGCGCCGGACCAGTCGACCGAATGCGGATCGATCGGGTTGTCGCGGCTGTCCAGCACCTCCATGTGCATGCGCGCGAGATAGCCGGGGTCTTTGCGCATATGCGCGGAGATTTCGGTCTTCGCGATCGAGGAGGGCACGGTCCAGGTCGGGTTGAGGTTGACGCTGGTGATCTCCGCGGTCAGCGTCGGCGACGGCTTTTCGGTCTTGCCGACGATCACGCGATAGCGCCGCACCACATGATCGTCCTCGACGGCTTCGGCGAAGGCGGCGGGAAGGTTGACCACGACATAGCGCTTGCCGAAGGCAAAATTCATGTTCTCGATCCGCTCCAGCGAAGCCTCGAGTTGTTTGATGCGCTTCTGCACGGGAACGTTGAGGGCGGCCAGCGTTCGCGGCGTCACGGTTCCGGTCGCGGCCAGCCCGTGGCGCACCTGGAAACGCTTTATCGCCTCGGCGACGTCGTCGTCGTCGGGCCCGGTGGTCGGCTTGTCGGCGGCGAGATCGCCGCTGATCGCGAGGCGCTGGCGCAGCAGATCGTCATTCTGGCCGGCCACACCGAGGGTGAATTTGGCATCGGCCGGGATCATCGGCCAGCCGCCGCGCACCGCCAGATCGCTATAACTGAGCGCGGCCTGTTTGAGGCGCTCCGCGGTGCCTTCGTCGAAGGTCGGTTCATGCGACAGCGCCAGCGCCGCCGCCGAGCGCGATTCGGGGGTGGATGCGGCGATCGCGGGCTTGGCCGGGGCCGCATGCGCGGGATTTGCAGCACCCGGTGCGGCACCCGCGACGGCTGCGCCCTGGCCGAATGCCGGCGCGGCGCCAAGTATCGTGGCGATGGCAATGGCGGTCATTGTTCGCATGGTGGCTGCCCCTGGCGTGCGGCTGACGAGGTTGAGGATGAATTCGGCCCATCAGGGCCGAAGCAAGCGGACCGGAGCCGGTCCGAAAAGACTGGATTATTGCGAATTTAGCCCATGAGAGTTGCGTTCTGATTAAGTTGGCATCGGCGCTATCGCATGCCACAAGCCGGGTTGAACTTCGGTGGTCTTTGCTGTGTCGTTCCACCAACTCATGTGGTTCGGAAACGGCTTGGCCGAAAACAACAACTCTGCCCTCGGGAGAACGCATGCCGTTGACACGTCGGGAGATCGTTGCCGGATTGGGCGGCGGGCTGGTTGCGCTCGGGGCGCCGCCGGCGCTGGCGGAAGCCTACCCCAGCCGGCCCATCAAAATGATCGTGCCCTATCCGCCGGGCGGCACCACCGACCTTCTCGGCCGCATGGTCGCCGACCAGCTGCAGACCGGCCTTGGCGCCACCGTCGTGGTCGAAAACAAGCCGGGGGTTGCGACCGCGCTCGGCGCGGAGTTCGTCGCAAGGGCGGAACCCGACGGCTATACGCTGATGATCGCGACCTCGACCACGCTTGCCATCAACAAGACGCTCTACCGCAAGCTGCCCTACGACCCGGTGAAGGATTTCACGGCGATCGCGCTGGTGGCCGCGGTGCCGTTCGCGCTGATCGTCAATCCGCAACTTCCGGTGAAGACGCTCGCCGATTTCATCGCCTATGCCAAATCGAATCCGGGGCTGGCCTATGGCTCGGCCGGCAACGGCAGCCCGCAGCATCTCGGCGCCGCGATGCTGCAGTCCGCCGCCGGCATCGACATCCGTCACATCTCCTATCGCGGCAGCGTGCCCGCTATGCTGGACGTGATCGCGGGCCGCATTCCCTTCATGGTGGTGGACCTGCAGCCGGCGCTGCCGCAGATCCGCGACGGCAAGGTGAGGGTGCTCGGCGTGACCACGCCGAAGCGGGTTGCGGCTGCGCCCGATATTCCGACGCTGGCGGAGGGCGGCCTTACCGGTTACGAGCTGGTGGCCTGGCAGGGCATCGTGGCGCCGGCAGGCGTGCCCCGGAACATCGTCGACCAATTGGCGGCGCAGATCGGCAAGCTGGTGGCCGATCCGGCGACGCGCGAAAAACTCACGACGCTGGCGCTGGAGCCGTTGCCGGGGTCAACGCCGGATAGTTTTGCGGCCTTCATCAAGACCGAGGTGGATCGCTGGGCTGGCATCGTCAAGAATTCCGGCGCCGAGCTGGAATGAGCGATCATGATTGTTGTCAAATTCCCCGCGCCAGGCGATGTCCGACATGATTGAACCCGATGTGCTGATCGTCGGTGCCGGCCCGGTCGGGCTGACGCTTGCCATCGATCTCGCCTGGCGCGGGATCGACGTCACGGTGGTAGAAATGCGTGCGCGCGCGGCACCTCCGGAGCCGAAATGCAACCACGTCGCCGCCCGCACCATGGAAATCTTTCGCAGGCTCGGTCTGGCCGACAAGGTGCGCAACGCCGGACTGCCTGCGGATTATCCGCACGACATCAGCTATCGCACGTCGTTTACCGGCGAGGAGCTGACGCGCATCAGGATTCCCTGCCGTCGCGACCGCTTCACCGCGACAGACGGCCCGGACTGCAACTGGCCGACGCCGGAGCCGCCGCATCGCATCAACCAGATCTTTCTCGAGCCGATCCTGTTCGAGCATGCGGCGGGAGAGCCGCGCATCCGTATCCTCAACCGCACTTCGGTGGAGGACGTCAGGATCTCCGATGCTTCGTCTGTCGTCACCCTGCGCGATCTCGACACCGGCGCCGTCACCCGGCTCGGTTGCCGCTATCTGATCGGCTGCGACGGCGCGCGTTCGATCGTGCGCAAGGCGATCGGCGCGGAGCTTTCCGGCGACGCCGTCGTGCAGCGCGTGCAGTCGACCTTCATCCGCGCGCCCGGCCTGATCGATCTGCAGCGTCACGCGCGCGCCTGGGGCACCGGCGCGATCAATCCGCGCCGCAGCGGCATGGTCTATGCGATCGACGGCCGCGAGCGCTGGCTGGTGCACAATTATCTGAGACCCGGCGAAGTCGATTTCGATTCCGTCGATCGCGACGCCTGCATCCGCACCATCCTCGGCGTCGATGCCGGCTTCAGCTACGACATCATCTCCAGGGAGGACTGGTTCGGCCGCCGCCTGATCGCGGAGAAATTCCGCGATCGCGGCGCGTTCATCGCCGGCGACGCCGCGCATATCTGGGTGCCCTATGCCGGTTACGGCATGAACGCCGGGATTGCGGACGCCATGAACCTGTCCTGGCTGCTTGCGGCCCATCTCAACGGCTGGGCGCCGGCTTCGATTCTGGATGCCTATGAGGCGGAGCGCTGGCCGATCACGAGCCAGGTGTCGCGCTTTGCGATGTCGCATGCGGAGGCCGAAATCCGCCGCCGTGGCACGATACCCGACGAAATCGAGGAGCCGGGGAAGGAAGGCGAACGCGTGCGGCAGGAGGTCGGGCGCCTCACCTACGAGATCAACGTCCAGCAATATGCCGCAGCCGGTCTCAACTTCGGCAGCTACTATGATTCCTCGCCGATCATCGCCTATGACGGCTCGGCGCATCCCCCCTATACGATGAGCCAATATACGCCGTCGACGGTGCCGGGCTGCCGCACGCCGCATCTGGTGTGCGAGGACGGCAGCTCGCTTTATGACGCGATGGGACCGGAGTTCACGCTATTGAGGCTGAGCCCCGCGATGGAGGTGGCTCCACTGGAGGCCGCCGCTCGAAACAGGGGTGTGCCGCTGAAACTGCTCGACCTGAAGCCGCCAGCGACCGCCATTTTCGATGGCAGTGGACTGATACTGTCGCGACCGGACCAGCATGTGGCCTGGCGCGGCGATCGTCTGCCCGCGGATCCGCTTGCCCTGATCGATCGGGTCCGCGGCGCTGCGAACTAAAGCGTTTTCGAGCGAAGTGGTCACCGGTTCGCGTGAAGAAAACGCGTCAGAACAAGAAGCTGGAGCCCCGTTTCGATTCCATCAAAACGGGGAAGGCTCTAGTCTTCGTTGGCGGCGATCGATTCCATCAAGGACACCAGCTGACGCTGGACCGTCTGATCCTTGATCTTGCTGTAGGCCCGCAGCAACCGGAGGCTGAACGCGCTGTCGAGAAACAGCAGGCTCTCCACCTCGCGCGCCTTGCCGTCGCCGTCATAGAAAAATGTGACGGGGACGTCGAGCGCGGTTGCGATCGACTGGAGACGGGCCGCGCCGACGCGGTTGACGCCCTTCTCATATTTCTGGACCTGCTGAAAGCTGACACCCAGCTTGTCGCCGAGCTCGGCTTGCGAGATCTTTTGTTCGACGCGTCGCAGACGGATTCGCTTTCCCAATTCTATGTCGGGTTTGCCCGCGCTGCGCTGCTTCATCTTTTTTGCCGCTGATTTGTTCATGCTGTTCCTAATGTCCTTCCGTCGAGAAGCCCCTGAACAGATGTGTCAGGGATTCACCCTTATATACCGGTTTAAATTCACATGGATGGATGAATTCGTCCGTAAACCACGAGAATTTTCGGGATTGAATGCTTCTATAAGCCAGTCGATCACATGCTGCAACCAGGGGATGCGACCACAACCTGGATGATAGGACAGCCAAATATCGAATGGCCGGCGCCATTCAATCTCAAGAGGTATTATCTTCCCGCCAAACGTGCAAGCATAGCTGGGAAAGACGCCTATTCCGGCACCATTGGCCACTGCCCAGTAGCTGGCGCTGCTCAAATTGGTCGTCATCACCGACAGCTCGCTGGAAGGGCGGCCGCTAAATAAGCTTTCGCTTCCCGCGCGGCGGACTGGTCGGCGGCCGGCATCACCAGCCGGTGCTCGACCAGTTCGTCCGTCGTTTTCGGCACGCCATATGTGTCGAGATATTGCTGACTGGCGAACAGCATCAAATTTATCCTGCCGAGCCTGATTCGCTCGATCCCGGGCGCGGCCGGTTGCGCCAGATGGATGGCAATGTCGGCCTCGTGCCGCGACAGATCGGCGGGCCGGGTGATGCAGTTCATGTCGACCAGGATATTCGGAAACGCCTGCTGGAATTCGACCAGGCGAGGGGCCAGCCAGGACGTTCCCAAACCCTCGGGCACGGCGATCCGGATTTCGCCGGCCAGCACGTCGGTCACCGATCGGCCGGCGCGCACCAGTTCGAATGAGGCGGCTTCCATGCGCTCGACCGCGGAGACGACCTGCGAGCCCTCGGCGGTCAGCCGGGTGCCATGGGCATCGCGCGTGAACAGCGTGGCGCCGATCTGCCGTTCGAAATCGGCGATCCGCCGCGCACGGCATTGATGGAAAGATCGAGCCGCTCGGCCGCGGAGCGGAAGCTGCGGCAGCGCACCACTTCCAGGAACATCCTGGCTGCGTCCCAATCCGTCAGACTGACGAGAGCGACCCCATGGCGTTCCTCCTGAGGAACGCCCCTTTCCAGCGCCAGCCGCATACATAGCCCTTTCCGGGGGCTAGATTCGGCAGAATTCCGCGCGAACCACAACCATGACGGGTCGGGGTCGCTGCGTTTTGAGGCCTTAAACTCCTGGCGAGGCCGCGGTTGGTCGATGCCTTTCACCGTAACCGTGGGGTTACGTATCCGTGCGATGCTTCAGCTGGTCACGCGATCGACGAAATCACGGCCGAACAGGTTCACCAGGTCGTGACGAAAATTTCTGCAATTCATGGAGACGTATTTGAAGCCGCCGATTGGATCGAACAAACCTTTCCTCGCAAGCTCGGTAACGGAAAAAACGCTGGTGACTAATTCAGAAGAACGATTGCACGCGGTTCTCGCAACGCTGGAGGCGTGCCGCACGGCTCTCGTCGCCAGCGCCAACCGCGACACGGCACAGTTGCTGTCGGTCGCGATCCTCGCGCTTCGGATGAAGCTCCATCGGGTCGCGGACGCCGAATTGAAGGCCTTGTGCGATGCGTTGTCGCCGGGCGATGCGCGGGCGGCCAGGCCGCGGGATCCGGAATCGCCGGACGGCGAACGCCGCCTTCCGTTTTTGAAGGTGGTCAAGTAGCGCCCTCGGGTGCCGTCGTCCGGAGGTCCGACTCCAGCCCCGGATCGTGACGGCGACGCCCGAGCGGGCCCTCGTGATGCCGCAGGTTTGATCGGAAAATCCCCGCGATTCGCCCGCTGAACCGTGCACGGGAGGCGGCGGCTCTGTTGCGCATTTCCACCCATCCGTTACATCAGGCCGTCAACCCGGTGCCGGCCCGATAGGGCGTGGCGCGCGAGGTTGCCAGCCGCAAATGGTTCACGATGGCTATGACTGCATGATCCACGATGTATCGATTCCGGCGGCGCTGATTGCCGGCCTGGTCAGCTTTCTGTCGCCCTGCGTGCTGCCTTTGGTACCGCCCTATCTGGTCTACCTCACGGGTGCGACCATCGAGCACGTCGCCAATGACGAGACGGTGTGGTCGTCGAAGCGCGCGGTGATGACATCGGCTGTGATGTTCGTGCTCGGTTTTTCCACCGTGTTCGTGGCGCTCGGCGCCAGCGCCTCCCTGATCGGGGGCCTGATCCGGGCCTGGTCGGCGGAGCTTTCGATCGCCGCCGGTATCGCCATCATCGTGATGGGGCTGCACTTCCTCGGGCTGACGCGGATCGCGCTGTTGATGCGGGAAGGGCGATTGCCGATTCCAAAACCGGTGGGCTTGTGGGGCGCCTATGTGATGGGCCTGGCGTTTGCGTTCGGCTGGACGCCCTGCATCGGGCCGATCCTGGCCGCGATCCTGTCGGTGGCCGCCACTGAAGCGACCGTGACGAAGGGCGCCCTGCTGCTCGCGATCTATTCGGCAGGGCTCGGCATACCCTTCCTGATCGCGGCGTTGATGGTCGAGCAGTTCTCCGCGCTGTTTGCGCGCATGAAGCGGCATCTCGCCACTGTCGAGCGCGCGATGGGCGTGCTGCTGGTCCTGACCGGCATCGGCTTTCTGACCGGCGCGGTATCGGACGTCAGCGTCTGGCTGCTGGAGACGTTTCCGGGGCTACAGAATATCGGATAGCTTCTTCCGGTCGCCCCCGATTGCCGACATTCCCAGCGAGCGTCGGCATGTCTCGGCGGCGCCGACCCCGACGTTCAAACGCAGCAAGGCTATTTCAAAACGCAGTGCGGCGCATTGGGCATCCTCGGACCCGTATCCTTCCGTCCGAGAAACCCTCACTGCACATCTTAGCTGCTGCGCTCCTGCAGAGCTTTTCGTATAGCTATCTCCACTGGAGAATAGTCGTTGTTAGCCCGGTCAAGCTGAAACGGCTCGGCTGGATCGAGTGCCGGTTGCGCCATGAAACGCGGCATCGAGCCTCGGTGCATTTGCGCGGCGTGCACGAGAAAAGGATGACACAAGTAGACGGTGCCAGCTTCGCCCGTGGCTAAGGCCTCTGGTCGCTGGGCTCCTAGCTGGTCCAACACCAAATGTGACATGCCCGCCTCGCCGGCTGGTGCGAGGAACCGCGCCATGTCAAAATGCGAACCCACGCGAATTCTCGTCGGTGCGTCTCGCTCGCCAACATCGGAGAACAGGAACAGCATCAGCAACGCGCGACCGCGTGATGTCACGTTCACGCGCCAAGAGGAAAAGTCCCTCTGTTCATTTGGATCGCAATCTTCGCCTGGAAAGCTGAGATCGACATGCCACCCGGCATCGCCCGGATCGTCCGGATGCGGAAAACGGACCGGGAAGGTGCCAAGACCGTCACGCGGTCGCCAGCGCCCTTTGCCGACGACCTGATCGAACGCGGCATGGAGAGTAGGCGTATTGACTGCTTTCCTGAATGGCTCTTGTCCATATCCCGGAAGTCGAATGACTGGTGCGGTCCAGGTTGCAGGGTCGTCGGGATCACCAGGAAGGTCCCGCCACATAATCTCGCGGGCTTCGTCGGCTAACTTCCGGGGAAAGGCCCGGTCGATCCGGACAAAGCCATCTTGAATGAATTGCTGTATCTGCGCGTCGCTCAGCGCGCGCGCTGGTTGATGTTCACTGGCAGGCATGAAAATCCTCATATCGCCGGGCCAACAATGGTCACCCGCTCAAAGCAGGTGGGTCGGCAAATTCAGTCTATGACAATGTGCAAGCCGCTCGGCTGCGAGGCACTGTCGCTTCCGCCCACGTGGCGCGGGCAATGCCGTTAGCGGCTAAGGAAGAAGACCGAAGCGATATTGGATGTGTTTCTCATGATGTTCTCAAAAATATCAGCGGTGCCCTCAGGGGTCAACGTTCTGCCCGATGTCGGTTGCCGGACGCAGCGCAGCAAGAGTGCTGCGAGCCGGGGTCCACTCTACTTTGCATGGGGTTGTTTTCGCGATTTTTTGTCCGGGCGCTGCTGTGCACCGCCGAAGGGACGCCAGGCCGGGTCGGGGACACGAGATCGTCGATGCCTCGCGCTTACGGGACGAATCGATCCAACTCCAACACATCATGCTCTGGGCTTGTCGTTTGGTAGCGAATGCCTGGCCCCTTCGATCAGGCGAAGCAGCCGGCCAGTTGCATCAGCTGGCGGACGCCGGCGGCATCGAGAGTGTCGATCTGCCGGGCGAGCCCGATCACGGCTTCCACGGCATCCGGCTCGAGCCGTGTCGCCAGGCAGTCGCGGACCTTGACGAGATGCTCCGCTTCGCTGATCGGCGGCGTGCCCCACTTGCCGCGCGGGCCGTCGCAGCGCGTTTCCAGCACGCGTCCGCCGTCGAGCTCGAGGCGCAACAGCACATGGGTGTCCTCGAACCGGCCGGGGATCGAGGGGTCGAGGCGAACCTCGAATTTGGCGAGCAGCTCCTGCATGTCGGCGCTTTCGAGCCGCGCATCGGTGAACGTGCCGATGCCGACCTTGCCGTCGAGCAGCGCGCTCGCCGCCGTGTATTGCAGCGAGAATTTGCCCTCGAGGCCCGTTTTCGGCCGCGGCCGATCGACATAGGCCATCACAGGCGCGGTCAGAAGCACACGGCGGATGGCGCTCGCATCGGGAATCTCCGGGTGAAGCTCGAGTGCGGCGGTGATCCCGAAATGGGTTCCGAACTGGCTCGGAAACATCTTGATCGCAAAGCCGGGATCGACGACGCGCAGCGGCGCGCGGCCGAAACCAAGCATCACCTCAGGCTTGAATCCATCGTCATACAGCGCCGGCACATAGCCTTGGGCGGCTTCGAACACCGCGACATTGGCGGTGAAGCCGCGCGCCGCCAACAGCGCCGATTCCAGCCCCAGTGCGGCGGCATGACCGCAATGCGTCGATTTGGTCATGGTGCCGGCATTGGCCATCAGGCCGCCGGCGCGCGATGCCGCAATCCCAATGGCATGGGCGAGGCGGTCGGGACCGAGGTTGAGGAGGTGTCCGGCCGCGACCGCCGCGCCAAGCGGACCGGCGGCGCCGGGCGGATGAAATCGCAGTCTGCTGGCTTCGAACTGCCCGGAGGCCTGGCGAATCCAGCCCTGCATCTCCAGGCCCTTGACCAGCGCGGTCACGACCTCGCGCCCGTTGGCTTCGCGCGTCTCCGCCAGCGCCAGCACGCCCGCGAGCGTGGTCGAGAGCGCATGGTTGGCCGGGCTCCACATCGGCTCAAAATCGAGCACATGCATGGCGGCGCCGTTCAGCGCCGCCGCCGACACCGCGTTGAGACGGAAACCATTTCCGATCGCGGTCGCCTGGGCGGCCCCGCCCTGCTCCCTGTGGTGTGCGGCCAGGATGTGGATCGCTTCTTCCTGCGTTCCGGCGATGGCGACAGCGATACCGTCGAGCACCAGCCGCCGCGCGGCCTCGATCGCCGGGGCGCCGAGATTTTCGTAGGAGATGCCTGCAATCCGATCGCACAACTGCGGTGTCACCGCCATGCCGGGCCTGCCTTTCGCGCTTGTTGTTGTTTGTATTGGCCCGGAACGTCGTGCCTCGGCGTTATCCTGCGTTGATGTGAGCCGTCCGGATGACCTTGCCCCATTTCTCGGTTTCGGTGGCGATGACGTTACCGAATTCGGCTGATGTCATCGGCATCGGAACGGCTCCGATGTCGGCCAGCCGGGCTTTCATCCTGGGATCGGCGAGCGCGGCGTTGATTTCCTTGTTGAGCTTGTCGACGATCTCGCCGGGCGTCTTCCCGGGCGCCACGATCCCATACCGGACGCTTGCATCGTAGCCCGGCACAAATTCGGCCACGGTCGGGATATTTGGCAGCGTCGCCTGACCGGTCGCGGCGGTGACGGCGAGCGCGCGCAGCTTGCCGGACTGGATGAGCTCCACGAATTGGGCAATCGGACCAAACACCACCTGCACCTGCCCGCCCAGCAGGTCGGGCAGAAAACTGCCGCGATAGGGGACGTGAAGCAGGTCGACGCCGGCCATCATCTTGAACAGTTCGCCGAACACATGGGTCGGGGTCCCGTTGCCGGTCGAGGCCATGTTGAGCCTGCCCGGATTGGCCTTCGCATAGGCAATGAACTCGGGAAGGGTCTTGGCCGCGATCGATGGATTGACCACCATGACATAGGAGCCACCGCCAATGCTCGCGACCGGGGCGATGTCACGAATGAAATCGTAGTTGAGATCAGTGTAATAGGTCGCGTTGATGGCGTTCGACGTCACCACCGACATCAGCAGCGTGTAGCCGTCCGGCGCGGCTCTCACCACAACTTCGGTGCCAATGCTGCCGCCGGCGCCCGGCCGGTTCTCGACGATAAACTGTTGCCCAAGCCGCTCCGACAGGGATTGCGCAACGAGGCGCGCGATGATGTCGGATGCATTGCCGGCCGGAAAGCCGACGATCATGCGCACCGGCCGCGCCGGATAGGTTTGCGCCCAGGCAACGCGCGCGAGGGGTGGCAGGGCGACGGCGCCCGCCGCAAGCTGGAGAAATTGACGGCGTAGAAGTCTCACGGTGTCCTCCTCTTACCGAAGCAATGCGCAGCTTTATTCGATGATCTCGTCGGCGGCGATGAGTAGCGGTGTTGGAATAGTCAGACCGAGAGCTTTCGCTGTCTTGAGATTGATGGCCAATTTCAGCACGGTCGGTTGTTCAACGGGTAAGTCGGCCGGTTTTGCGCCCTTCAATATCTTGTCTGCATAGACGGCAGCTTTGCGAAGATATTCGGTAAAGTCCTGTCCATAGGACATCAGCAAACCGTCCCGCGACATCCCGGGATGATATCCCACCGTTGGAATTCCGTGCGCCAGCGCTGCCGCAGCGATCCGGGCGCTTTCTCGGGTCATCATTGGTTGGATCGCGATCGTCGCGCCCTCGGTGCCGTCGCTGGCAAGTTCTGCAAACGCCTGGTCGATGGTATCTGGCGTCGGCGTGCTTATTGGCCGGAACTGAAGCCCGAGAACCCTCGCGGCATCCTGTTGAGCCGAGAGTTCGCTGTATAAAGTCGCCGGGTCAAAGAGGAAGGTCACACGCGACATCTTTGGGACCGCTTCTTTCAAAAGAGCCAGCCGCTTGGCGATCAAGTCACCTCCCATGAGCGACAGCCCGGTCACGTTCCCACCGGGGTGCACCAGGCTCTCCACAAGTCCGATGCCGATCGGGTCGGACGAATAGACAAAGACGATAGGGACGCTGCCCGTCAGCCGTTTCGCCTCATAAGCGCCGAGAGAGCTGACGGAAACGATGACGTCGACCTTGCTCTCGATAAGCTCGCGCGCGAATCTGGCAAGGTCAGGCGTTGTTTCGGGAAACCGCACCATGAACTGAGCGGTTTTGCCTTCGATGTAGCCGAGGTCGGCGAGCGCCTTGACCAGGACATCCGAACGCGCGGAGCTTTCAGGCGTGGCATCCGCCAGCAATATCCCGATCCTCGCGATGCTCCCTCCCTTGTCATCCGACTGCGCCCGAGCCGCGAGCGGCCACGCAGCCGCGCCTGCGAGTAGCCCGATAAAACCACGGCGTTGCATGCCCCGCCCCCAAGCTTAGGAGACGGTATCTTAGCGGCTAAAGTGAATGCTTTGATAGGGCAGAAACCGGTATCGGGATTTGACGGTTGTCCGGTTACGTCTTGCACGCGCCGGAGCGTCATTGTCATATCCGCCGGTTCGGGACGCAAGACCATGATCGTGCTTCAGGCCATCATCATTATCGCGTTTCTTGTGCTGCTGGTGGTCGGTTTCCTCAACCGCAACAGGCCGCGGGTTGGCGGCAAGCTGGGTCCGATCCGCACCGGCGATCCGCCGCCTGTACTGCCGAGCGGATTTTCACGAGTCTATAGCCGCGCGGTGACGCTGTTCGTGGCGTCGGATGCCCGGCGCTTTCCGACCCTGAAGGATTTTCTGCGCGACGGCACGGCGCAGCTCGCCGTCACGATGCGAATCTATTGCGTCGCCGGCTGCAAGGCCGAGATCGAGATTCCCGAAGCGGCGGCCGATTACGAGCGCATCGACGCCGCGCAGGCGCTGGCGCTGTTGCGCGAGTTGCCGGATCCGCGCCGCGTTCACCGCCTGCATTTGAGCGACGAACGATCGTTCCTCGATCCCTGGGCGCGCAAGGTCAGGGGCGAGGAGTTCTTCTATCTGGGCCACGCCACCAATTTCAGCCTGATCGTGCTCTACAGGCCCGACCGCCGTCTCGGCGAGTGCCTCGGCATCACGCTGCTTCATGAATGGCTGCATCTGGTCGCCTTCGCCTCCACGATCCAGCTCTGGCGGTTCAGGCGGGCCAATGCGATCGAACCGCTTCCGCGTCCTTCGCCGGAGCCGGTGAATTTGGGCGGCCGCAATACGGAAATCTACGAGGCGTGGTGCGACCTCGGCGAGAAGCTGTTGGGCTACGACGAAAGCGCGGCGCGGCAAGCCGCTCTGGAAGCGCCGGTCCACGCCATGATCCTGTGGCGCTGCGTCGAGCGCATGCTGCGGCGAACGCCGCGCGATCTCCGCAGCACGCGTTTCGATGAGTTGACGAAGCGCGGTGACTTCATGCGCGCTGAGGTCGAGCCAAAGGCCCGGGCGCGCCGCAGCCGGCGGGCGCGATAGCCTGACAAATATCCGCTTCCGGTTAAAGGGCGCCATTTTGGCAGTCGGTCGGCCCGCTTCCAGTCCACCCCGATAAGGGGACATTCAGTCAGGGTCTGAGACGATAAATGTCTCTGCTATTTCGTGACGACGTTCACACCTTTGAGACCCTTCGCGTCGATAGCTTTCTGCACCACGCCAGTCTGTTTTGCCTCATCGACGAGTGTCGCGAGTAAAGCCTGCGCCGCTAGAGAGCGGCCCTTCGGCAACGCCGCCGCTACAAGAACCGTCCCAAAGGCGCCCGGCACGATCTTGGCGCCGGCCAGGGCCTCGGCAGCAGGATACCCAACGCCGGAGTCCGCCCCAAAGACGTTTGCTTTGCCGGAGCGAAGCAAGTCGGCTGCGTCAGCCGCGATGGTCGGGCTCAGAGGGATACGGACTATCTCGGCGGCCTTGATCTCCCGCGTCAATACACGGTCGGAGGGAGCCCCGCGGATGGTGCCAATCTTCACACCTTCCTTGTCCACAGAGGCAATATCGGGAAAATCGGTTCCTGGCGCAGCGACGTAGACGAGATTGATGGCCCAAAGGTTCGCCGTGGAATCCGCCTTGTCCGGGGGAGCAAGGACGCGCGGCCCAATGGCAATGTCCCATTCATCCTTGCCGAAGCTTTGGAGATAGGTATCCGGGTTCGGATACATCACCGGTTCGACGGTCGCTCCCAGCTTCTGTCCGAAGAATCCCGCGACGGGCTCAGCCACGCCCCCGAGCACCGTGATGGCAATCATGCCAACGCGTAGCCTTCCACCGGACGCGATCTCCGAGGTGGGCGAAGTCTGTCCGAGTGCTGCGCCGGACAAGTTCGCCAGTAATGCAATCGATAGAAGAAGCCTTCTCATATGGGGCACTCCCAGAAAGGAACAAGGAGCCCAACTCTACCAGTGCTCGAGCGTACTGTGCTGTATGAAAAAATGATCCGGTAGTGGCTAAGGTTACATCAATGACCATGTCCACTTCGGGAAAAACGGTCTTCGCGTCCTAAAGTTGGACTTCCGCTATTCCCCCAAAACCGGACCTTGCTCAATGTGGTCGGCATATCCGTTCGGTGCCAACAACCGACATCTTGCCATTCCGCAGATTCAAGTTTTAGATCGTGTTATATGGACAAGACGAACGTCAGCATTCATGCAAGGCATCGTGAAGATGCCTTCTGGTCACCGTGTGAACCAATCTTCGGGGAGATCGCCGTGAACAAGCTATTGCTGGTCTCCATCGCCTTCGCGTCAGTTGCGGCGGCGGCACCCTCCTATGGCCAGCAACGGAGCGACGCTGATGTTCTGCCTCTCCTGCGTGCGTCGACCTTGGAGAACCTGACTTTCGCTCAGTTCCGGGGTTATTCTGCCTCCGGAACCCACCAATGCGGGTCCGAGAAGGGCCGCAGCTGTGTCGTCACCGGCTCCGGGTTTACAAACTGTAATGATGCTTCGATTACTCTGCAGACCCGGGATTGCTGCCCCACCACGCCGGTGGGCGGAAAATCGAGCGGCTTCACCCTGAACTATTGCATCACGGATCGACCCCTGTGACGTTCGCGGCACGCGCAGCGTCCCCGTTCCGCCCACGCCGGTCTATACGCGTCAGCGCGATGACCGAATTATAGCTTGCGGTACCTTCGATTTGGTCAAACGCGCCAGGGCGTTTGCTTTGGTCCGAAAACCTGCCCTATTGGCGGACATCCTCGCCTTTCAAGTGTCACTTTCGGAGGCGTCGGGAAGTTCGGCGAGCCGGGGAATTAGCCTAACTTCAATGTTAGCCTCCTTCAGCATCTGACTGGCGATGGAAAAATCCTGGGCCCAATTTGAGTTTGGTCGATCGGGAGCGTAAGCGACAAGCTCCGAGAGACCTGATTGGATGATTGCCTTTGTGCACTCTACGCAAGGAAACCATGGAACATAGATTGAGCAACCCTTAAGCGGCACCCCAATGCGGGCCGCGTTAAATATCGCATTCTGCTCCGCGTGGCAGCTCCAAACATACTTGGCGCCCGTTGCACGAGAATGACGTTCCTCGATGTCATCACGAACGCCTCGCGGCAGCCCGTTGAAGCCCGTTGAGCGAACTTCATTGTCCGGCCCAACAATAACAGCTCCGACGTGCCGTCCTTTTTCGGTGCTCCAGGTCGCCAAATGGTGCGCCAACAGCATAAATCGTTCATCCCATTTTCTAGCTCGCAAATGTCGTCCCCTCAAAAATCAAATATGGTCCATGCAGCAACTTTTCCTCTTCACGCTGCGTGTTACACTAGCATTGTGCCCGGCGTCGACTGTAGATGAAATGTTACAGACAGTGAGGCCCGGAGCCCTGCCGCGCGGCGGGCTCTCGAAGCCCCACCTCGTCCGACAACTAAAGCCAATGTCCGACGATCGCGCTATCCCTCGTCCTCCAACGAACAGGCCACGGTATAGACCACCCCGCGCGGCAGGAAATCGACGGTGGCCTCGCCGCCGAGCTGATCGCGCGCGCTGCGTTCGATCAGCCGCGATCCAAAACCGCGCCGCACCGGCGCGGTGACGGGAGGCCCGCCGGCCTCGCGCCAGATCAATCGCAATATCGGCTTGCCAGTCTCGCTCACGACTTCCCAGTCCAGCGCCACCGTGCCGGTGTCGTTCGACAGCGCGCCATATTTCGCGGCATTGGTGGCGATCTCGTGCAGGATCATCGAGAGCACTACCGCAAGCCGCGGCGTCAGCGGAACCTTCGGTCCGAACATGCGCAGCCGCCCGGGACTGTCGAGCAGATAGGGCTGCAGCACGCGGCCGATCACCTCCTGCAATTCGGAGCCCTGCCACTTCTCCTTGCTCAGCAGGTTGTGCGCCTCCGCCAGCGCGCCGAGCCGGCCCTCGAATGTCTCGCGCTCGGTCGGGCTGGCGCTGCGGAAAGTCTGCACCGCGATCGCCTGCAGGATCGCCAGCGTGTTCTTGACCCGGTGATTGAGCTCTTCGATCAGGAGATCGTGCAGCATCTCGCCGCGGGCGATGGTGGTGGCCATCCGCACCGCAAAGGCAAGCCCGGTCAAGAGCAGCACGCCACCGATCACGCTGGTGATCGCGAGGTTGCGCCATAGCGGCGCGGCCAGCGAGTTTTCGTCGATGCCGGCGGCCACCGTCCAGCCGGTGACCGAGGACCGCGCAAAGCTGGTGATCAGCGGCACGCCCTCGAGCGAGACCGTCGGCAGGGTGGCCTCGGGCTTCCTTCGCATCTCGGCAGATAGCGACGACGAGGCGTGCTTGCCGATGGTCGCTTCCGGATTGGGAACGCGCGCCAGGTTGATGCCGTCACCGTCGAAGATCGAGATCGTCCAGTCCCGGCTCGGGCGCTGCTTTTCGATCAGGGCCTGAAAGATCTCGAGCGGCGGACTGAAGGAGATGTCGTAGATCACCTCGCCGTCGCGCACCACCGGCACCTCGACGGTCACGATCGGCCGCCGCTTCACCGCGCCTTCGAACAGGTTCGAATATTGCGGGGCCTTGCTCGCGAACACCTTCTCGACGATTGCACGGTTGTTGCGCAGCGGCAGGCTTGCGGCGTCCGATGTGACCGAGGAGAACAATTGCCGCCCCTCGCGATCCGCCACCAGCACCACGCCATCCCTGCCGTATTGTTCGAGAAAGCCGGTCGCGATGCGGCGGAAGCCGTCGAAGTCGCCGCTGCGCAGCGCGTTGGTGAGCGCCACCACCTCGATTCCGCCGGTCATGCGCTGCATCTCGGCGTCGAGCACGAGGCGGATGCTGCGCACGGTTTCCAGCACGCGCTGTGACGCCTCGGTGCGGTCCTGCTCGTAGTCCCTGACCACCAGGACGGTCGCGAACAGGATCAGCGGCAGCGTGGTGCCCGCGACCAGAAGAGCAAGACGCACTGGCAGTGAGGGTTTTGGCACGCAACTCCCGCATCGATGCATCTGGCGAGGATCGCGCCAAATCGGCACGAGCATAGGAGAGCCGCTGCACCTCCGCCATGCAATTTAGCCGCGTCGACGGTTCCCGCGACTGGAAGGCCGTATCCCCTACAGATTGCTGTCGGTGATGGCCGAGTAAACCATGGTCCGCAACTCGCGCCGCACCGGATAGGAACTCGACGGCAGCAATTGCGTCATGAAGATGGCGATCAGTTCTTCGGCGGGATCGATCCAGAATGCCGTCGAGGCGGCGCCGCCCCAGGCATATTCGCCGCGGCTGCCCGGGATCAGCGTCAGCGCCGGATTCATGGTCACGGAGAACCCGAGACCAAAACCGACGCCGGCATAGGTCGATTCGGAGAACAGCGATTTCGACATTTCCGTGAGGTCGCGCCCGCCCGGCAAGTGATTTGTCGTCATCAGCGCCAGCGTCTTCGGGCCGATCAGCCTGACGCCGCCGAGTTCGCCGCCATTGAGCAGCGCGCGGCAGAAGCAGAGATAGTCGGCTGCGGTCGAGCACAATCCGCCGCCGCCGGAAATCAGCGATGGCGGCGAAAGGAATGAGCTCGTGGTCGGATCCTCCTGCAGCTTCATGCCGCCCTTGCCGTCGGCGGAGTAACATGCCGCCAGCCGATGCGCCTTGTCGGACGGCACGAAAAACCCGGTATCGTTCATGCCGAGCGGATCGAAGATGCGCTCTTTGAGAAACTGCTCGAACGGCTTGCCGCTGATCTTTCCGATCAAATATCCGATCACGTCGGTAGAGACCGAATAATTCCAGGCCTCGCCCGGCGAGAATTCCAGCGGGATCTTGGCGAGATCCTCGATCATCGAGTCCAGCGTGCCCGCTTTCTCGACCTCGCCGATTTTCTTTTCGCGGTAGGCGGCGTCGACATTGCTGCGCTGCTGGAAGCCGTAGGTCAATCCGGAAGTATGGCGCAACAGGTCGACGATCTGCATCGGCCGCCCCAGTGGTTTGGTGAGGAAGGCGGGTGCCGTGCCGGCCTGGAACACGCCGAGGTTCTTCCATTCCGGAATGTATTTGTGGACCGGCTCGTCCAGCGCGACGCGGCCTTCCTCGACCAGCATCATGAAGGCAACGGAGGTGACCGGCTTGGTCATCGAATAGATGCGGAAGATGGTGTCGTCCCTGAGCGGTGTCTTGCGCTCGACATCGGCAAAGCCCTGCACCGCCGAGTGGACGACCTTGCCGCGGCGATAGACCACGAGCTGGGTTCCCGGAAAGCGGCCGGCGTCGATATAGCGGCGTTTGAGATGCGCTTCGATCCGGTCGAGTGCGGCTTTTGACATGCCGGCGGATTCGGGTGCATCGGGGGTCGGGGCGAGCATCGGGGCGGTCTCCGGCGGCTTTCGGGGCGGGCCTTGATAGCCGAAAACCGGGTCTCGTTCCAATCGCGAGGGCATCGCGCATTTTCTTCCGCCGGAAGTAAGCTGTGCGGCAATCAGAGGCGCCGGAAAACCATCAGCCTAAATTTTGTGCGACGCACAATATTTGAGCGAATCGCAATTCAAGAAATGGGCGGATAGCAAATTTCGCGTGCGATTCATTCCATGCAAAAGTTTTAGGCGATTGCCATAACCACCTGAAAAATAACCGGATATTTCGTCAGAGGGGCTTGGCACGAAGCTTGAATAGCTTCTCGTCGACGCCATTGATGCCGTCCATCGAAACCAATCATCCGAATTTTGACGCCGCCTGACTGGGGCCTCCCCAGAGCGCGCCTCTATGCCCTGGCGACCTGGCCCCGCCGACAAGTTGAAAGGAAGACCTGATGAGCACGCAAGACCCGACCTGGATTGCCGACTGGAATCCCGAGGATGAGACGTTCTGGAACTCCAAGGGCAAAGTCATTGCCAGGCGTAACCTGATCTGGTCGATCGTGGCCGAGCACATCGGATTCTCCGTCTGGCTGATCTGGAGCATCGTCGCCACCAAGCTGCCGGCGGCGGGCTTCCACTTCTCGACCGACGAGCTGTTTCAGCTGGTGGCGGTGCCCGGGCTGATCGGCTCGCTGATGCGCTTTCCCTACACCTTCGCGGTGACGATGTTCGGCGGCCGCAACTGGACCATCTTCAGCGCCTCGGTGCTGTTCATCCCGACGCTGGCGCTGGCCTATTTCGTCAGCCATCCGGAAACCCCGTTCTGGCTGATGCTGCTGGTGGCCTCCACCGCCGGTCTCGGCGGCGGCAATTTTGCCTCCAGCATGGCCAACATTTCCTTCTTCTATCCCGATCGCATGAAGGGCTGGGCGCTCGGCCTCAACGCGGCCGGCGGCAATATCGGCGTCTCCAGCGTGCAATTGCTGACGCCGATCCTGATGGGCATCGGCCTGATCAACCTCTACCAGGCAACGCCGGTCGCCGGCGTCTACTTGCAGAACGCCGGGCTGATGTGGATGCTGCCGCTCGCCATCGCGGTGTTCGGCGCCGTGTTCTTCATGAACAACCTGACCTCAGCCAAGTCCACCTTCAAGGACCAGCTCGCCATCACCAAGAACAAGCACACCTGGATCATGGCGTTCATCTACATCGGCACCTTCGGCTCCTTCATTGGCTACTCCGCCGCGTTTCCGCTGCTGATCAAGACGCAATTCCCGGCGGTCACGATCGCCATCGCGTTCCTCGGTCCGCTGGTCGGCTCGCTGTCGCGCCCGCTCGGCGGCCTTTTGGCCGACAAGGTCGGCGGCGCAATCGTGACGTTCTGGAATTTCATCGCGATGGGCGGTGCGACCATCGGCGTGTTGTACTTCGTCGGCATCAAGGATTTTGCCGGTTTTCTGGTGATGTTCCTCATTCTCTTCGTCACCACCGGCGTCGGCAACGGTTCGACCTACCGGATGATCCCCTCGATCTTCCGCGAGGAAAATCTGCGCAAGGCAAGAGGCAAGGGCGAGGCCGGCCGCGCGTTGGCCTTGAAGGCCGCCAGCATCCAGAGCGGCGCGGCGGTCGGATTCATCGGCGCGATCGGCGCCTGCGGCGGCTATCTGATCCCGAGCGGTTTTGGCAAGTCGATCGCCATCACCGGCGGGCCACAGCTGGCGTTGGAAATCTACCTCGCATTCTACGCGGTCTGCCTCGCGATGACCTGGTGGTTCTACCTGCGCCGCAGCCCGGCGGAGGCCGGCGCGACCAGCCTCGCCCAGGCGCGGGTGTAAGCGGAGTGATCGCGCTCTCGTCATTGCCGGGCTTGACCCGGCAATCCATCGAAAGCGCAAGAGCCTTTTGACGATGGATGCGCGGGGTCGGGCCCGCGCATCACGACTGTAAATTGAGGAGGCAGCGATGACACCGGAGCAAGTCAATCTCGTTCAGCAGAGCTTTGCCAAGGTGGCGCCGATCTCGGAAACTGCGGCGGTCTTGTTCTACGATCGCCTGTTCGAGGTCGCCCCATCAGTCAAGGCGATGTTTCCCGCCGACATGACCGAGCAGCGCAAGAAGCTGATGGCGACGCTCGCGGTGGTGGTGAACGGGCTCGCCAATCTCCAGTCGATATTGCCGGCCGCGAGCGCATTGGCCACGCGTCATGTCAGCTATGGCGCGAGGCCGGAACACTATCCGGTCGTCGGCGCCGCATTGTTGTGGACGCTCGAGAAGGGACTGGGCGAGGCCTGGACTCCCGAAGTGGCCGAGGCCTGGACCGCGGCCTACGCGACGCTGTCCGGCTACATGATTTCCGAAGCCTATGGCCGGCCGCAAGCCGCCGAGTGAGGACGCCGGGTAAGGATACAATGTGAGCGAACCGCTGGTCATTGTCGGCAATGGAATGGCGGCCGCGCGCCTTGTCGAGGAATTGGCCAGGACGGCACTTGGGCGTTACGCCATCGCCGTGATCGGCGCCGAGCCGCGGCTTGCCTATAATCGCGTGCTGCTGTCGTCGGTGCTGGCCGGCGAGACCGCCTCGCATGACATCGAGCTCAGGCCGGCGCAATGGTGGCGCGATCGCGGCGTCACCCTGAAATATGGCTGCGCCGTCAGCGAGATCGACGTCGGCCGCCGCGAGCTCAGGATCGAAAACGACGAGAGCATAGCCTTCTCGAAACTGGTGCTGGCAACCGGATCGACGCCGTTGCGGCTCAACGTTTCAGGCGCCGACCTTGCCGGCGTCAATACCTTTCGCGACTCTCGCGACGTCGACCTGTTGCTGACGCTCGCCGCGCAGAAGAAGCGCGTCGTCGTGGTCGGCGGCGGATTGCTCGGACTGGAAGCCGCTTACGGCCTCGCCAAGGCCGGCGCGGAGGTCGCGCTGATCCATCTGATGGACCGGCTGATGGAGCGCCAGCTCGATGCGCCTGCCGCGCTACTATTGAAATCGCTGGTCGAGCGCAAGGGCATCAAGGTGCTGCTCAATGCCAACACCGCACGCATCCACGGCGAGACCCGCGTCGAGGGCGTCGAGCTGGCGGATGGACGCCGGATCGATGCCGATGCGGTGATCTTCGCCGCCGGCATCCGGCCCAATGTGGCATTGGCCAGGGACGCCGGCATCTCCGTCAATCGCGGCATCGTCGTCGACGATCATCTGCAGACCGCGGCATCCGAGATCTACGCGCTCGGCGAATGCGCCGAGCATCGCGGCACCTGCTACGGCCTGGTCGAGCCGGCCTATGAGCAGGCGCGCGCTCTGGCGGGGCATCTGGCGGGGAGGGCGGTGGCCTACGAAGGCAGCGTGGTCGCAACCAACCTGAAGGTGTCCGGCGTCAGCGTGTTTTCCGCCGGCGATTTCACCGGCGCCGAGGGCACCGAGGCGATCGTGCTCAGCGATGCCAAAGGCGGCAGCTACAAGAAGCTCGTGATCTCGGCCGGCCGGCTCACCGGCGCGGTGCTGGTCGGCGATGCCACGGACGCGCTCTGGTATCTCGAACTGATCCGCGGCCGCGCGCCGATCGCGCGAATCCGCAAGGACATGATGTTCGGCCGATCGCTGGCCGATCGCTCGGAGGCGGCATGATCGCCGCCGTGCCTGCGCCCTGCGCCGTCAGCACCACCTGCCCCTATTGCGGGGTCGGCTGCGGGGTGCTGGCGACACCGGACGGCCGTGGCGGCGCCGCGATCGCGGGCGATCCGGAGCATCCCGCCAATCTCGGCCGGCTGTGCTCGAAGGGATCGGCGCTCGGCGAGACGCTGGCGCTCACCGACCGGCTGCTCTATCCAATGATCCGCTGCAGCAAGGGCAGCATGGAGCGGGTGGTGTGGGGCGACGCGCTCGACCATGTCGCGCATCGCTTCGCCCATATCATCAAGCGCGACGGCCCGGGTGCGGTGGCGTTCTATCTCTCCGGACAACTGCTGACCGAGGATTACTACGTCGCCAACAAGCTGATGAAGGGTTTCATCGGCAGTGGCAATGTCGACACCAATTCGCGGCTGTGCATGTCGTCGACCGTCGCCGGCCAGCGCCGCGCCTTCGGCGCCGATACCGTGCCGGGTTGCTATGAGGATCTCGACGCCGCCGATCTGCTGGTGCTGGTCGGCTCCAACGCCGCATGGTGCCATCCGGTGCTGTTCCAGCGCATGCTCGCCAACAAGGTTGCGCGCGGCGCCCGCATCGTGGTGATCGATCCGCGCCGGACCGATACCGCTGGCGACGCCGATCTGTTTCTGGGACTGAAGCCCGGTACCGACACCGCGTTGTTCTCGGGACTATTGGTACATCTTGCCGAGGCCGACGCGCTCGATGCCGGTTATATCGAACGTCACACCTCCGGCTTCGAGGACGCGCTGGCGCGCGCCCGCAACATCGCCGGCAGCGCAGGCGCGACTGCCCTTGCGACCGGCCTTTCCGAGCCGGATGTCGCCACGTTCTTCCAGATGTTTGCTCATACGCCGCGCGTGGTGACGCTGTTTTCGCAAGGCGTCAACCAGTCGGCGCAGGGCACCGACAAGGTCAACGCCATCATCAATTGCCACCTCGCCACGGGACGGATCGGCAAGGTGGGCGCCTCGCCGTTTTCGCTGACCGGACAGCCCAATGCGATGGGCGGGCGCGAGGTCGGCGGCCTTGCCAACCAGCTTGCCGCGCACATGGCCTTCACCCCGCCGGATATCGACCGCGTGCGCCGGTTCTGGAAGGCGCCGCGCATCGCCACCCATGAAGGGTTGAAGGCGGTGCAGATGTTCGAAGCGATCGGTCGCGGCGAGATCAAGGCGTTGTGGGTGATGGGCACCAACCCCGCGGTGTCGCTGCCCGACGCCGATGTCGCCCGCGCCGCGCTGAAGAAACTCGAACTGTTCGTGGTCTCGGAAAATGTGCGGTCCAACGACACCGTCAGCGCGGGAGTCCATGTGTTGCTGCCGGCGCAGGCCTGGGGCGAGAAAAGCGGCACTGTGACCAATTCCGAGCGGCGCATCTCGCGCCAGCGCGCGTTTCTCGATTCCCCCGGCGAGGCCAAGCCGGATTGGTGGATCGTCGGCGAGGTTGCAAAGCGGCTCGGTTTCCGCGCGGCATTCGAGTTCAACTCGGCCGCCGATATTTTCCGCGAACATGCGGCGCTGTCGTCGTTCGAGAACGATGGCAGCCGCGATTTCGACATCGGCGCGCTGAAGACGGTTTCCGATGAGGCCTTCGATGCGATGGCGCCGCTGCAATGGCCGATGCAATGGGGCGACATCGAGCCGAGGCAGCGCCTGTTCGCCCATGGCGGGTTCTTCACTGGCGATCGCAAGGCGCGCTTCACAGCCCCCGAAATTCCTTTGCTCCGGACCGAAACCAGCGCGGGGCGTCCGCTGCGGCTCAACACCGGTCGCATCCGCGACCAGTGGCACAGCATGACCCGCAGCGGCGCCAGCCCGCGCCTCGGCCAGCATCTGCCGGAGCCGTATGTCGAGGTGCATCCCGACGACGCGCTGCGGTTCGGTTTGTTCGACGGCGGGTTTGCGCGCGTCACGACCGACTATGGACAATGCACGCTGAAAGTCGTCGTCAGCCCGCGGCAGCAGCGCGGCATGCTGTTCGTGCCGATCCACTGGAGCGAGGCGACCGCCTCGAGCGCACGGGTCGGCGCGCTGGCGGCGCCCTTCACCGATCCGTTTTCCGGCCAGCCCGAAAGCAAGGCGACGCCGGCCTCGATTGCGCCTTACGAATACGTGTTTCGGGGTTTTGCCCTGTCGCGGGCCAGGCTGGAGTTGCCGGCTCATGCCTGGTGGGCGCGCGTGACGGTAGCCGGCGGTTACGGCTATCTGCTCGCCGACAATGCCGACCTCACGGGGTGGCAATCCTGGCTGCGCTCGGCTGCCGGCTCCGATCTCGCCGAATACAAGGATTTCGGCGGCGGCGTTTTTCGCGCGGCCTCGTTTGCTTCGGATAACCGCATCGAAGCCTGCCTGTTCCTCGGCCCGGCGCGCGACGCCGGCGATTGGGGTGCGGTCAAGAGCCTGTTCGCCGCGGAAAAGCTCAGCGACGATCAGCGCCGCATGCTGCTGTCGGGCAAATCCACCGACGGGCTCGCCAACGCCGGCGCCATCGTCTGCGCCTGTTTCGGCGTCGGCTGCAACACGATTCTCGCAACCATCGCGGCAGGCGCGGGGACAGCGGCCCAGATCGGCACACGTCTCAAGGTCGGCACCAATTGTGGCTCGTGCATCCCCGAATTGAAGCGGCTGATCGCGCAGACGAGTGCGGCCGCGGATGCGCAGCGCAAGCTGGTGATCGCGGGTTAATAGCCCGGATTGAGCAAGCGAAATCCAGGGACTGCGGTTGGTGAAGCATTTCGCCGGATTGCGCTTCGCTCCATCCGGGCTACGGCAGACCTATCCACCCTTGACCGCACCGGCCGTCAGCCCCGCCACGATCTGTCGCTGCGCGAACACGGTCAACAATAGCACCGGTAGGGTCACGATCAGCGCGGCGGCCGCGAGCGGGCCCCAGCTCAGTTGGTCGAACGAGATCATGTTGTAGACGGCGACCGGCAGCGTGCGCGTCTCGCGTCCGGCCAGCACGATGCCGAACACAAAGTTGTTCCAGGAGAAGATCACGGCCAGGATGAAGGCGACCGCGATGCCCGGCCGCGCGATCGGCAGCGCCACATAGCGAAACACCTGCCAGCGCGTGGCGCCGTCGATCAGCGCGGATTCCTCAAGCTCCATCGGGGTGGTCTCGAAATAGCCGATCATGATCCAGATCACGATCGGCACCGTCACCACGAGATGAATGATGATCTGCGGCCACAGCGTGCCGAGCAGGCCGAGCCACTGGAACAGCAGGAACAGCGGGATCAGATAGGAAAGGCCGGGCGTGATGCGCGCGATCAGGATCACCACCGCAGCCTTGTGCGCGCGCATGCGGGCAAGGCCATAGCCGGCGGGCACCCCGACCAAAAGCGCGAACGCGGTCGCAGCTCCCGTGACGATCAGGCTGTTGGCAAAATAGGTCGAGAAGCGGTTGGAGGCGAACACGGCGGCGTAATTGCCCCAATTGAAATGCGCTGGGATGAAGATCGGCGGATAGGACGCATTGTCGACCTCGAACTTGATCGACAGCGACAGCATCCAGAGGAAGAACAGCACCGCCGGCGACACGATGACGAGGAGCGCGAAGGCAAGCCCCAAATTGCCGAGCAGGCGCCGCAGCGGACTCATGCCGCGCCTCCCGCATCGTTCCAGTGCGTGGTCTGGCGCAGGCGAAGCAGGGCGCCGGCAAGCGCCACGATCAGCGCAAAGAACACGACCACGATCGCCGACGCATAGCCGAGGTCGTAATAGACGAAGGCGACGCTGTAGAGATAGAGGTTGATGGTCTCCGAAGCCGTGCCGGGCCCGCCCTGGGTGATGGCGAAAATGATGTCAAAACTCTTCACCGCGTCGATCATGCGGATCATGGCGGCGATGAACAGGAACGGCATGATCAGCGGCAGCGAGATGTAGCGAAACACCTGCCAGCGGGTGGCGCCGTCGATCAGCGCGCTCTCATAGGGCTCGGCCGGGATCGCGGCCAGCCCGCCGAGCACGATCAGCATCACCAGCGGCGTCCATTGCCAGGTTTCGACCATCACCAAGGAGGGAATCACGGTCGCCGGATGAAACACCCAGAGCTGCGGCGGTAGGCCTGCCAGCGACAGCAGATAGTTGAGGATGCCGAGTTGCGGATGGAACATCATGGTCCACACCAGCGCGATCGCCACCGGGGTCGCCATCATCGGCAGAATAAAGAGGCCGCGTAGAAAACCGCGCATCGGAAATCTGTTGTGGAACACGATGGCCGCAAGCGTCCCGAACAACAGCGGTAACGCCACCGACAGCGCGGTGTAGACCAGGGTGTGCTCGATCGATTCCACGAAACGCGTATCGCTCGGCAGGCGGATGTAATTGGCCAGCCCCACGAAGGTCGGCGGCGAGCCGACCTTCCATTCATGCAGGCTCATCCAGATCGTGTAGGCCCAGGGGAAGATGATGACCGCGAGCACCACGACCAGCGCCGGCACCACGAACGGCCAATAGGAGGGCGGCCGCCACCCCTCGGTTTCGCCGCTACCGGCGCCCGATCGCACCGGCGCCGCTTCGCTCGCGGCAACCCCGCTCACGACTTTTCGCTGCGCTCCAGGATCGGGCGGAATTGCGCGTTCGCCTTTTTCAGCTCCGTCTCGGGGTCCGCTCCCGACAGCGTCGCGGTGAGTGCGGCGCCGACGATGTCACGGAACTCGGCGACGGGAACGATCACGGGCAGGCCGAGTTTCGAAATTTTCGCCGAGCCGATCACCGAGTCCAGCCATTCCGGCGGCATCTTGACGCCCTTGCGCACCTCCTCGTCGTTGAGGATCGAATTACGGAACGGCACGCCGCCGCCGCTCTGCAGCAGCCGCGCGCCCATGGTCTTCGACACCGCCCACTGGCAATAGAGATAGGCGGCTTCCTTCTTCGTGCTGGCTGTGGGAATGCCGATACCGTCACCGTAGGCGGCCGAATATTGTCCCTTCGGGCCGGCCGGCACCAGCGCGTAGCCGATCTTGCCGACGACGCGCGAGGCGTTGGGATCCTCGATCGGCGGCGCCCAGCCGACGCCGTCGATCCACATCGCCGCGCGGCCTTGGGTCAATGAGGCCATCGACTCCATCCAGTTGAAGCCGGCGACACCGGGAGGCGCGGTCTTGGTCAGGAGGCGCTGATACAGCTTGGTGGCCTCGATCGCCTCCGGGCCGTCGGTGAGAATGTCGCCCTTGGCGTTGAGAAACTCGCCGCCATAGTCGAGGAAGAAATTGGTCCACAGTGTCATGTTGGCGTTGCGCAGGCCGCGGCCGGTAAAGCCGTAGATTCCATTGGCGGGGTCGTTGAGTTTTTCCGCGGCGACCGCCATTTCGTCCAGCGTCTTCGGCAGCGTGACGCCCTTCTTGGCGAACAGCTCCTTGTTCCAGTACAGGATGAAATAGTCGACCGACATGGGCAGCGAATGCATTTCGCCCTTGTCGTTCTCGGCGAATTGCCGGCCGCCGGCGGAGAAGTCGTCGACCCGAAGGTCGGGCGCGGTCAGGTTGGGGTCGTTCATGAACGCGGTGAGGTCGGCGAGCCAGCCGGCCTTTTCGAACTGCCGCTTCTGCACGTGATAGCTGACATGGATGACGTCGAAGCTGGGCTTGCCGGAAGTGAGTTCGATCACCGCCTTCTGCCGCTGCTGCTGTTCCGGAATGACCTCGGATTCGACTTTGATTCCGGTGAGGTCGGTGAATTCGGCGGCGTATTTCTGCAGCAGCTCGCCGCGCGGCCCCTTGATCAAATTGGCCTCGATGGTGGTGCCGGCATATTTCTTCCACTGCACGTCGGCGCGCGCAGGAAACCCGCTGAGGCCAAGCGCGGTGGTCGCGAGTGTTCCCTGCAACAGGGAACGCCGGGTCGGGCCGAAATGAGCCATGTTGTGATCCTCCCTCGAATCCGCCTTTGTCGGCGGCGATTATTGTGTCGGCGCGTCCGCGCGGCAGCCGCGCGGGCGCCTTCCCGATTCATAGCACGCTGCGGAATCGGAACAAGAACGACCTGCTGTAACAATCGACGGCGCGGACGGGCTGCTTTATGGTGCCGCGCGTCTCTCACAGGTGAAATGTGACATGATGTATCTGGACGCGCCGCCGCGGCTGATCGAGACAAGCGTGTTTTCAGCGATGCCGGATCACTTCAGGCGCAAGGACGTGCGCACCGTTTGGGCAGACGCCAATCGGCCGGGCCAGCCGACCGATTGTTTCATCGAGGGCCCTTCGTTCGATGCGGCGGGCAATCTCTACGTCGTCGACATTCCATTCGGCCGCATCTTCCGGATCGCGCCTGACGGCACATGGGTGCTGGTGATCGAATATGACGGCTGGCCCAACGGCCTCAAGATAGCCGCCGACGGCCGCATCCTGGTCGCCGATTACATGCACGGCATCATGGAACTGGATACCAAGGCGGGGCGGATGCGGTCGGTCAAGACGGCGCGCAATTCCGAATCCTTCCGCGGTTGTAACGACCTGCATCTCGCCTCTAACGGCGACATCTATTTTACCGACCAGGGACAGACCGGGCTGCATGATCCGACCGGGCGAGTCTACCGGCTCTCGCCTGACGGACGGCTCGACTGCCTGATCGTTACCGGCGTCAGCCCCAATGGCCTCGTGCTCGATCCCGCCGAAAAAGTGCTGTTCGTGGCGATGACCCGCGACAACGCAGTGTGGCGGATGCCGTTGATGGCGGACGGCAGCGTGGCCAAAGTCGGCCGCTTCTGCTCGACCTTCGGCGCCAGCGGTCCCGATGGCATCACGATGGATAAAGCTGGCCGGCTGTTCGTGGCGCATGCCTCGCTCGGGCATGTCTTTGTGTTTGCGCCCAACGGCGAGTTGATCGCGCGGATCAAATCCTGCAAAGGGCCGACCTGCACCAATGTCGCGATCGGCGGCGAAAACCGCGACCGTCTCTACATCACGGAATCGGTCACAGGGACCGTGCTGGTTGCGGATATCGGTGTTCTCGACTCGTCATTGCGAGGAGCCAACGGGTCCGACCTTCGGCCGGCCCGATGATAAACTCCGCGACGAAGCAATCCATTCTTTCTTTGCGCGGCGAGATGGATTGCTTCGCTGCGCTCGCAATGACGGAGTAGACATCGTGAGACAGCAACCATTCGGCCAAAACGGTCCGTCCGTGTCCGTGATCGGACAGGGCACCTGGTATCTCGATCGCGGCAACCGGGCCAGCGCGATCGCAGCACTTCGCCGCGGCATCGATCTCGGCATGACCCACATCGACACCGCCGAGATGTATGGCGATGCGGAGCTGGTGATTGCAGACGCCATCGCCGGGCGGCGCGACGACGTCTTCCTGGTCTCGAAGGTATTGCCGAGCAACGCCTCGCGGCGCGGCGCGATCACCGCCTGCGAACGCTCGCTGAAGCGGCTGAAGACCGATCGGCTCGATTGCTATCTCTTGCACTGGCGCGGCTCGTATCCGCTTTCGGAAACGGTCGCCGCGTTCGAGCAATTGGTGAGCGACGGAAAAATCCGCGCCTGGGGCGTGAGCAATTTCGATGCCGGCGATCTCGACGAGATGTTGGCTGTGGCGGGCCCGGGCCGGATCGCCTGCAATCAGGTGCTGTATCATCTCAGGGAGCGCGCGATCGAGCATGCGGTGATCCCGTGGTGCAAGGCGCACGGCACCGCCGTGGTCGCCTACTCGCCGTTCGGGCACAATGATTTTCCGCAAGGAGGCAGCAAGGCAGGCGAGATGCTCGGGACCATCGCCAGGGCGCACCGCGCTTCGCCGCGTCAAATCGCGCTGGCTTTCCTGACACGCGATCAAGAGGTGTTTGCGATTCCGAAAGCCTCGAGCGAGGACCATGCCGCCGACAATGCCGCGGCGGGCGATCTTCTGCTCGGCGACGCCGAGATCGCAGCGCTCGACAAGGCTTTTCCGCGCGGACCGAAACCGCGAGGCTTGCCGATGCTGTAGGCTGCGCGCCGCCGCTACGCGCGCAATCGCGCATATCGGCTGCCTGTTTTCGGACCTTGTCGATGCAGGGCAATTATCGTTTTTTGGCGGCTCACCCGATTCGATATTGCTCTGCCGAGTTCGACATTGACCCCGCCTCCCGCCGCAGCCGCCAGGCTGGACAGTGCCTCATTGCCATCGCCCGAGAAGAAGCCCGCCGCACGCATCGCGCCTGCGCGCGCCGACCGGCCGTTTCGCGGCATCGCGCTGATCCTTGCCTCCACGGTTTTTCTCGGAACCTCCGACGTAACAGCGAAATATTTGTCGGCGACATTGCCCTCGACCGAAATCGCCTGGATCAGGTTTCTGGTGTTCGCGCTGATTATGTCGCCGGCGATGCTGCCGGGCTCGCCGCTCTACGCGCTGCGGACCGGGCGCAAGGGGTTGCATCTGATGCGCGGCGTCGCGCTGCTCGCGTCCTCGCTGTTGTTCATTTCCGGCCTTCGCTTCCTGCCGATCGCGGAAGCCTCCGCCACCGGTTTCGTCTCGCCGCTGTTCGTCACCGCGCTGTCGATCGTCTTTCTCAACGAGAAGGTCGGCGTGCGCCGTTGGCTCGCGACCGCGGTCGGCTTGTTCGGCGTGTTGATCATCCTGCGTCCCGGCAGCGGCGCGTTTCACCCGGCCGCGTTCTTTCCGATCGTCTCGGCGTTGGCCTGGGCCTGCACCCTGATCATGACGCGGATGATGAGCGGCCGGGAACACGCGATGACGACCATGGCCTGGTCGTCGATCGCGGGCGTCGGCGTTCTCTCCGCGCTGGTGCCGTTCGCCTGGGTGCCGCCAAGCTGGCACGACATCCTGTTCGGAATTTTCATCGGCGTGGCCTCGACCGCCGGGCAGTGGATCGTCGTGCCCGCCTTCCGCTATGCCGACGCCTCGGTGCTGGCGCCGTTTTCCTACACCCAGCTGCTGTGGGTCTCGATCCTCGGCTTCGTCATCTTCGGCGAAGTGCCCGACATCTGGACCGTGCTGGGTGCTGCCTTCATCGTCGGCAGCGGTCTCTACACCGCGCACCGCGAGCGCGTCCGGCGCTCGCAGCTCTTGGCGATGGACGGGGAATTGTCGCCGAACGCGTGACCCCGCCGATGCGGATTAGCCTGCTGACCAGGCTTTGACGGTTTCTGGCGTTGCACAGGCGCCACAGTTTAACCGAAAACAGCCGGTTTTCGGCGCCGGATCGACGGATTCGGGGCTGTCCGTAAAATTACGGACTATGGGCATGCTAGCCTGCTGCCCACGCAGCGCCGAAAGAGCGCAGCGGCAGGGCTATGGGGTTGGGCGTTGCGTTTTCGGTGGCCATCATGTGCGCGAGGTGCGATGCGCAGAGGCGCGGCCGCGCTATGCTGCGCCATCGCCGTGGCGGCCGCCGGTCTGGTGCCGGGAACACCTGCGCAGGCGCAGAGCCAGACCTGGGGCGGGACCGGCAGCACCACCGCCACGGCGGGCTATAAGGTCGGCACCAACTGGTCGCATCCGCCCGCCGGCGCGCCGATCGCAGCCGGCAAGTCCGCGGTTTTCGATGCGACGGGATCGAGCACCATCACTGTCGGCGCCGGCGCCATCACGCCGGATTCCTGGACCTTCAACGCCAACGCGCAGTCTTACACCATCACCGGCGCGGCGGTGAATTTCAGCGCCACCGGCGGCCTCTTCAATCATGCCAATGCCGGCCAGACGATTTCGATTTCCAACGCGCTCGGGGAATCCGCTGCCGGCGCGCAGCTTCAGCAACTCGGCAACAGCACCCTGATTCTCACGGGCGCCAATACCTTTAGCGGCGGCACCACGATTTCCGCAGGCACGCTGCAAATCGGCAATGGCGGTGGCACCGGCAATATCACGGGCCCGGTAGCCGACAACAGCATCCTCGCCTTCGACCGCTTGAATAACTTGAATTTCGGCGGCGTCATCTCCGGCAGCGGCCAGGTGCAGCAGATCGGCGGCGGCACGCTGGTCCTCTCCGGCGCCAACACCTATTCGGGCGGTACGCTGGTTTCGAACTTCAGTACGCTGCGGGTGAACAATTCTACGCCGGGCACCAGCAGTTCGGTCGGCACCGGCACGGTCACGCTTGACAATGGCGAGTTTCAGGCCGGCGGTGCGCTACTGGTGTTCGGCAACAATTTTGCGGTCAACAATACGGCCGGCGGCAGCGCGATCGACGCCAACGGACGCATCCTGACGATCTCCGGCAACATCGCCGACGGCAACGGGCCCGGGAAGCTGACGATCCTGGACAGCGGTTCCGGTGGCCGCGTCGTGTTCACGGGAGCCAATACCTATTCGGGCGGAACGCTGATCTGCTCATGCGGCACGCTGCAGCTTGGCACGGTTGCCCAATCGGCTTCGATGACCGGCGCCATCGACAATGAAGGCGTGTTCAATATCGTCAATTCCAGCTCCGCCGGAATCACGACGATTACCAACGAGTTGTTTTCCGTGTTGCGATACCGGGGAACGAGTTCGGCCGGCGGCGCCACGATCAACAACCAGTTCGGCGCCACCACGCTGTTTTTCGCCAACAGTACGGCGGGTAACGCCACGATCATCAACGACAGCTTCGGCGGCTTGGGTCCACCGGTCGGCCTCGCATTCTTCGGCGCCAGCACCGCCGGGACCGCCACCATCACCAACAACGCCAACGGAGTGATCGCGTTCGGCTTTCCCGGCGGGCTGAGCACCGCCTCCGCCGATCAGGCCAACATCACCAACAATTCCGGCAGCGTCCTCGAATTCAACGGCTTGTCGACGGCCGGCAACGCCACCATCACCACCAATGCCGGCGCCGCGGTCGCCTTCTTCGACGGCTCGACCGGCGGCAATGCGCAGTTCATCACCAACGGCACCGGCTATGTCGATTTCTCCGGCAGCATCGGACCGAACGCCGACGGGCGAATCAGCGCGGGTTCGATCGCGGGCTCCGGCAGCTATTACATCGGCGCCGGCAACACGCTGACCGTCGGCAGCAACAATCTCTCGACCGAAGTGAGCGGCGTGATCGCCGATTTCAATCCGTGCGGCTGCGGCCCGCCCGGACCGGGCTCGCTGGAAAAGGTCGGCAGCGGCACGCTGACGTTATCGGGCGTGAACACCTATACCGGCACAACGACCGTATTCGGCGGCATCCTCGACGTCGAAGGCTCGATCGCGTCCTCGAGCCTCACCACGGTGAATTCCGGCGGCACGCTGACGGGTGCGGGCACCACCGGCAATGCCACCATCGCGGGTGGCGGCATCCTCCTGCCCGGCAACGGCACGCCGGGCTCCTCCATGACGGTCGCCGGAAATCTCGCATTCCAGTCGGGCGCGCTGTATCTGGTGCAGGTCACCTCGGCGACGTCGACGTTCGCCAACGTGACCGGCACGGCGGCACTCGATGGTTTCGTCGGTGCGTCGATCGCGACGAACAGCAATCTCATGAAGCAATATACCATCCTGACAGCCGCCGGAGGCCGCAGTGGCACCTTCGCGGGCGTCGATACCTTGGGTCTTCCCGCCAACTTCGTCGCCAGCCTGAGCTATGATCCCACGCACGCCTATCTCAATTTTGGACTCGATTTCGCGGCGAGATCCAACCTGAACATCAACCAGCAGAACGTCGCCACCGCGTTGACCAACTTCTTCAACGCCAATGGCGGCATCCCCTTCACCTTTGCTTCGATGACCCCGGCCGATCTCTCGCAAGTCTCGGGCGAGACCGCGACCGGCACGCAGCAGGCGACCTTCGACGCGATGAACCTGTTCCTGGGATTGCTCACCGATCCCTTCATCGCCGGGCGCGGCGGCTCCACTTCACCGGGCGGCGGCGCGACGCCGTTTGCCGATGAGGACGACAGCGCCAGTGCCTATGCCGCCAAAAAGCAGAATGCCGCGGGCGATGCGTTCGCGAAAATCCCGACCAAGGCGCTGCCCGCGCGCAACGATCTGTTCGATCCGCGCTGGAGCGTGTGGGGCGCGGCCTATGGCGGCGGCAGCAGCACCAGCGGCAACGCGGTGCTGGGGTCGAACAGCTCTACCGCGCGCGCGTTCGGTTTTGTCACCGGCGCCGACTACCGGATTTCGCCGGCGACGCTGGCGGGCTTTGCGCTGGCCGGCGGCGGCACCAATTTTGCCGTCAATGGATTTGGCTACGGCCGCTCCGACTTGTTCCAGGCCGGCGCCTTCGTGCGCCACACTGTCGGCGCGGCCTATGTGTCGGGTGCACTCGCCTATGGCTGGCAGGACGTGACGACCGATCGCACCGTGACCGTCGCCGGCGTCGATCACCTGCATGCCGAGTTCAACGCCAATGCCTTTTCGGGGCGCCTCGAAGGCGGCTACCGCTACGTGACGCCATGGCTGGGCATCACGCCCTATGCCGCCGGACAGTTTACCACCTATATGCTGCCGGCCTATGCCGAACAGGCGCTGTCGGGCGCCGGCACCTTCGCGCTGAACTATGCCGCCAAGGATGTCACGGATGCGCGGACCGAGCTCGGCATCCGCACCGACCGATCGTTCGCGATGCAGGGCGCGATCCTCACTTTGCGCGGCCGGCTCGCCTGGGCGCATGACTTCAACACCGACCGCAACATCTCGGCGGTGTTCCAGACGCTGCCGGGGGCTTCCTTCGTCGTCGGCGGCGCGGCGCAGGCGCATGATTCGGCGCTGACGACGGCGTCGGCGGAATTGAAGTGGCTGAACGGCTGGTCCACGGCCACCACCTTCGAGGGCGAGTTCTCGAACGTCACCCAGAGCTACGCCGGCAAAGCGGTCGTGCGTTACAGCTGGTAGGTCCGGATTTTCTGCCGACGATCTCCGCTCCCTGCATCGATTTGTTTCGATCGATGAACGCTATTTCTTGTCAGAAATAAATCGAGCGTACTTGTCTGCAAAATAAGCAATTCGGCTTCGATCGAGCAAGTAAGTGTGCCCTATGTCCGGGCGCCAACATATCGCTGCGGCGAATGCGTGTCGTCACACGTCACTTCCGCCGCGACATCACTTACAAACTTTTAATGCTGTTCTCTCTACCGCGAAGTCTTCGCGCGTTGTATTTTTCGCCGGGGCTGAATCGTACGAGACTCTCATGAGCAGAGTGGCTGCTGCATTCGTCGTCGAAAGGTAGCAATCGTGATGTTGGGAACCGCTCGAACAAACCAGCGATCGTACTCATCGCATTTTCTCCCGTTACGAAATGCGTTGAGGGTGAGTGCCGGCACGGTCGTCGCCGCGATCGGGTTCATGCTCTGGAGCACGCCGGCGTCCGCCTATCTCGATCCCGGCGAAGGCAGCATGTTGGCGCAGGCGATGTTCGCGGCAACCGTCGGAGGCTTCGTCGGCCTCAGGCATTATTGGCGAAGAATTGCGGGCTTCCTGCGGTCGAAGAAAATCCGGGACTGACCGATCACGCCGAAACGGCGACCAAATGGTCTCGCTCGTACGCAGCACCGAATCGTTTCGCGATCGTTCCGGCGAAATCTATGTCGATGGCGGCCGCATCTATCGTTCGGTCAACGCCGCTGCCGCCTCGAGCTACGAAATCCTGAAAGACTGGGCGTTTTTCGAAAACGCGCAAGCCGCCGGCTTCTATATCGGCGGCGAGGAGGTCGATGTCGGCCTGCTCGGGCGCGCAAGCGGCGATCCGCGTTATCTCGTCGAGCATCCGCGGCTTTCGTTCGTCTCCTATCCCTATGAGTGGTCGTTCGCGCAACTGAAGGCGGCGGCATTGCTGCACCTCGACCTGCAGATCTTCGCGCTGGACCGTGGCGTCGTGCTGTCCGACGCCAGCGCCTATAACGTACAGTTTATCGGTGCGCGTCCGGTCTTCATCGACCTACTGTCGTTCCGGCCCTATCGGGAAGGCGAGTACTGGACGGGGCAGCGGCAATTCTCCGAGCAGTTCCTCAATCCGCTCTTGATGCGATCGCTGCTCGGCATCACGCACAACGCGTGGTTTCGCGGTCGGCTGGAAGGTATTCCGGCTTCCGATCTGGCGGCCCTCATCCCCTTGATCCGGAAATTCTCGTGGAACCTCCTCTGGCATGTCGTGCTGCCATCGCACCTGCAGCGGGCGGCGGGTCGACGCGCAGTCGATACGGCCCCAGGCCCGTTGCGGCCGCTGCCGAAAAACGTGTATCGCCGAATGCTGTTGTCGCTGCGAAATTTTATCGATCGGCTGAAGCCCGCGGACGATGCGCCGAGCGCCTGGCGCGACTACGCCGATGACAACATCTACGTTGCTGGCGAGATCGAGCGGAAGCGAGGCATCGTCACCGAGTTCGCTGGCAAGCTGCGGCCGCGGAGCCTGTGGGACATCGGCTGCAACACCGGGGCTTACGCCGAACTCGCCATCCAGGCCGGCGCGCGCCACGTGATCGGACTGGACAGCGATCCGCAGTCGCTCGATCGTGCGTTCCAGCGCGCGCTCGACCGTTCGCTGCCGCTGATCGCGCTTCATGTCGATGCCGCCAATCCGAGCCCCGGCCAGGGTTGGAACGAGGCCGAGCGCAAGAGCCTGAAGGCTAGAGCCGACGGCGATGCGCTGCTCGCTCTCGCCTTCGTTCATCATCTCGCGATCGGACGCAACATCCCGCTGGACTGGGTGCTGCAGTGGCTGGTCGACCTCGCGCCGAGGGGCTTGATCGAGTTCGTGCCCAAGGACGATCCGACGGTGCGCCGGATGCTGGCGTTGCGGGAAGACATCTTCGACGACTACAGCGAGGCGGCGTTCGCCACCTCGCTCGGCCGCCTGGCGCGCATCGAGCGCGTCGAGGCCATCTCGCAATCCGGCCGCAAGGTGTACTGGTATGACCGGACCTGACGCGGACACGCCGCGCAAACGATTGCGGATCAATCCCGGCGTTTTGGCGCTGCTCGCGGCGAGCCTGTGGCCGTTTGCAAACTTCGCCTATCAAAACCGCGGCGCCTATTTCAGCATGGACTGGCTGCTGGTCTATTTTGCGATCGTCCTTTGCCTGTTTGGCGGCATCGCCGCGATCCTGAGCCTGCTGACCCGGCGGCCGTTTGCCAGGATCGCCGCGCCTGTCGCCGCGTTCATCATCCTGACCTACTGCTACGGTGCGATGAAGCAGGCAATCCCGGTACCGCCCAATTATATCGGCTACGTCTGGCTGGCCCTGGCCATCGTGATCTGCACGGTGATATGGTTCGCATCGCGCAACCGCAACGCTTTGACCGCCATGTTCGCCGCCGTGCTGGTGCTGGTGGCATTGCCGATCGCGGGCTATCTGGAATTCATCGCCGTGTCGCCGTTTGCGAGCGCCGACGCGGCGACCCCTCCATATCTGGCTGCGTTCGTGCGCAAGCCGAACGTCTATTTCATGATCCTCGATGCCTACGCGCGCGCCGATACCCTGAAAGAGGCGCTTGGCTTCGACAATCAGCCGTTCATCGACGAGTTGCGCGGACTGGGATTCTTCGTGCCCCGGAGCAGCGTTTCGAACTACCCGGCCACGAACGCCTCGGTCGGCAGCATCCTCAGTCTGGATTATCCGGCGGCGGCGCACAGGCTGGATGGCGTGGCGTCGGCGTTTCGGCGGGTGCTGCTCGGCCATAACGTGGTCGTAGAAAAGCTCAAGGCCGAAGGTTATCGATATATCGTGGCACCGTCGGGGATCTGGACCAAGATCAGTTGCGGCGGCACCGAGGATCTCTGTATCGAGAAGACGCGCGCCATGGAAATGGAGCGCGCGCTGGTCTCATTGACGCCGCTGCAGCTGCTCAGCGAAAAAGGCGCTTTCAGGAGCCTGTTCCGCTCGACCGCCGAAGACTATCTCGAACCCGACGATCTGCTGCGACCGCTTGGCGATCCGCTGGCGCACGCGCCGTCGCCGTTCTTCGCCGTGATCCATTTTGGCGGCGTTCACGATCAGATTTACGAGAGCGATTGCCGAAAGGGGGAGCCGGGCAGTGTCACGCTGTTCGACCGAAACACCGCCGAGCGCTACACGGATTCCGTTCATTGTACCAACGAACAGCTGGTGCCTCTCCTGAAGGCGATCATCGCGCGCGATCCCGATGCCGTCATCCTGATCACCGGTGATCACGGGCCGTCGATCGGCCTGGACCGGCACCTGCAACCGCCGATCAGGCCGTGGACCTGGGGCATCCACAGCCCTGAGGACTACCGCAACCAGTACAGCACCATGACGGGCATTCGTCTGCCGGCGTCGTGCGCTGACATGCTCTCGGACGATCACTACGCCGTCAATGATTTCCGCATCGTGTTCGCCTGCCTGAGCGATACCAGGCCAAAATTGCTGGCGAACCAGGCCTGGTATTTTTATTTCGACGACGAGCGCGTGGTGCCGGTTGCCCCCGAGCTCATGAAATGACCCGGCCGACATTGCCGCTTGCGGCGGCTGGAGATGCCGGCTTAGGGGGCCGCATCTGCTTTCGATCTTTCTTTCTCTTGTCGGCTGTGGGAGAGGGGAGGGACGGATAATTTTCCAATGCGGGGGAGGATCGATTGCGCGCGGCCATTTTCAGGAACGGCGAGATCGTCGTCGATGCGCTGCCCGAGCCGGAGCCATCGGCCGGTCAGGTGGTGGTCAAGACGCTGGCCTGCGGCATCTGTGGTTCTGACCTGCATGCACGCAAGCACGCCCATCGCATGGTGGAACTGGCGAGGCATTTTCCCGGCCGCAAGCCGATGGATCTTGCCCGTGACGTCGTGTTCGGCCACGAATTCTGCTGCGAGATTTTGGACTATGGCCCGGGTACGCCGCGCAGGTTGAAACCGGGGACGCTTGTCTGTTCGCTGCCGGCGTTGCTGACGCCGGAAGGGCCGAAGGCGATCGGATATTCCAACGACAATATCGGCGGCTACGCCGAGCGCATGCTGCTCAGCGAAGCGCTGCTGCTGGAAGTTCCCAACGGTCTCGCGGCGGAACATGCCGCGCTAACCGAGCCGCTGGCGGTCGGTGTCCATGCGGTTGCCAAGGCCAATGTGCGCGGCGACGAGGTACCGCTGGTGATCGGCTGCGGCCCGGTGGGACTGGCCGTGATCGCGGCGCTGAAGATCAAGGGCCTGCATCCGATCGTCGCGGCGGATTATTCGCCGGCGCGGCGGGCGCTCGCCGAAAAACTTGGCGCCGACATCGTCGTCGATCCCGCGCGCACGCAAGCTTTCGCGACCTGGGCCGAACACGCCGCGATGTCGAGGGAACAGCAGGCGGCGCGTCCCGCCATGCAGGCGTGGCTGCCGGCGCTAAAACCTGCGCTGATCTTCGAATGCGTCGGCATCCCCGGGCTGATCCAGCAGGTGTTCGAAGGCGCGCCGCGCGACGCCCGCATCGTGGTGGTCGGCGTCTGCATGGAAACCGACCGCGCCGAGCCGATGCTCGGCATCATGAAGGAACTCAACGTTCAATATGTGCTGGGCTATACGCCGGAGGAGTTCGCCCATTCGCTGGGCCTGATCGCCGAAGGCGAGGTCGACGCGGCGTCCATGGTGACGGCCACCGTCGGCATCGAGGGCGTTGCCGGCGCCTTCGCGGATCTCGCCAATCCGGAGCGGCATACCAAGATCATCGTCGAGCCCTGGCGGTGATCGTCGTCGTCCCGGACAAGCGAGCGAAGCGAACGCCGATCCGGGACCTATACGCCGCGGCCGTTGTTGGCTTAACTCAATGGTGGACGGCTTTCGCTCTACAATAACCGCCGGTGGTTATGGGTCGTAAGTCTCGGGTGCCTCGATCTGCTATGATGGGGGTGATCGAGGCGGGCGTTGCGGGGTTTATGGGAGGTCTTTCGCGGCCGTCGGGATCTCGCACCCCGCCTCGTTTAATTGAAGGG